>Ga0209603_1000014_pt1 | contig 223325 bp, 219 predicted proteins | sample COGITO_mtgs_1206_FD_184812 | JGI IMG/M metagenome (GOLD analysis project Ga0209603, IMG submission 184812) | Pelagic marine microbial communities from North Sea - COGITO_mtgs_120607 (SPAdes) (version 2) | ecosystem: Environmental > Aquatic > Marine > Epipelagic ...
TTTGGCCATAAATCTCACTCGTAAAGTCGGCTCGTTGCGCCCCAAGGAAAGAAGCGGAGGCAGTGGCGGACGTAATTCGGGGACAATGGCCAGAAATTGGCCAAAAATCAACTGTTTTATCTTAGCTACGCATTTTCAAAACGCTGATTAACGTGAACAAACGCCGCGCCGTGTCGTCATCCACTTGCACATGTGCGCCGAGGCGCGATTTTAGCAATTCTGCGCTCTCATTGTGCAAGGCGCGGCGCGCTTCATCTATTTCTTCAATGCGCTCGGGCGTGGCCGTGCGAATGGCTTCGAAATAGCTCTCGCAAATCAAAAAATAATCGCGGATGTTGCGCCGAAACGGCGTCATGGCCAGCTCAATATCGGTAAGCTTTTTATTGTCGCCATTGGAAACCGAAAATAAAATACCCCGATCCACCACCGATAAAACCACGCGATACGGCCCTTCTGGCCCTTCGACCAGCGCGAAATGATTGCCCTCAATCAGGTCAAAAATCGCCACCCTCCGCTCGTGTTCAATATCTGGATTGCGCGCCACCAAAGCCGGATCATCGAGCGAAATATGCACCATGCGTGCCGATTTATCGGCGCTCATTTGAGCGATACCTTCGGCCATCTCTAGCTCTCCCGCCCTCTATTCAGCCGAATGGAAATCGAGCGCCCATGCGCGCTCAGCCCTTCCTCTTCCGCCAATTGCACCGCCGCTGGACCAATGGCCGCTAAAGACGCCGCATCGCATTTCACCAAAGACGACCGCTTCATGAAATTCAACACCGACAGACCCGACGCATAGCGCGACGCGCGCGCGGTGGGCAACACGTGGTTCGGCCCGGCAATATAATCGCCAATGGCTTCGGGCGTATAACGCCCCATAAAAATAGCCCCCGCATGGCGAACCTCGCCCGCCATGGTCTCGGGGTCTTCGACCGCCAGCTCCAAATGTTCGGGCGCCAGTTGATTGATTAAATCGGGGGCTTGCGTGGTCAAATTCTCGACCACCAAAATGGCGCCGAAATTTTGCCAGCTTTTGCGCGCAATCTCGCCGCGCGAGAGGGTTTGCAGCGCCGTCTCCACCGCTTGCTCCACGGCATCGGCATAGTCGGCATCGTCACAAATTAAAATCGATTGCGCCACTTCATCATGTTCGGCTTGGCTCAATAGGTCAGCGGCCATCCACGCGGGGTCGTTTTGACCATCGGCCACCACGAGGATTTCCGAAGGCCCCGCAATCATATCGATACCGACTTGGCCAAAGACCTGTTTTTTGGCCGCGGCCACATAGGCATTGCCTGGCCCGACAATCACATTCACCGGCGCTATCGTGTCCGTGCCATAGGCCAGCGCGGCAATCGCTTGCGCGCCGCCAATGCGGTAAATCTCATCGACGCCAGCCAAACGCGCCGCCACGAGAACCAGCGGATTGACCTTGCCATCGGGTGTCGGCACCACCATGACCACGCGGCCTACGCCGGCTTCGCGCGCGGGAATGGCGTTCATCAAAACCGACGAAGGATAATTGGCCAAACCGCCTGGCACATAAAGTCCCGCCGCATCGACGGGCGTCCAGCGGTGGCCTAACTCAACGCCTGCGGCATCGGTAAAGCGTTCGTCTTGGGGTTTTTGACGGGCGTGAAAATCGCGAATGCGGCTGGCGGCAAGCTCAAGCGCCTCGCGCGTAGACGCAGCGCAAGCGTCAACCGTTGCGTCTATTTCGGTTTCCGAAATTTGCAAACTCTCGGGGCTGATTGTCTGGCGGTCGAATTTTTCGGTCAGCTCGATAAGCGCCGCATCGCCGCGCGCGCGCACATCGTCGATAATGCTTTGCACAGCCGCATTGACATCAACCGATTGCTCGCGCTTCATCTCTTGCAACTCGCCAAAGCGCGTTGCGAAATCAGCATCCTTTATGTGGGCACGCAGGTAAGGGGCCATAATCTATATTTCAATCCGTATCTAGCACATGGTCGGGGCGCGAACGAGCCGCCCAAGGCGCAGTAACATCTTCTAATATGGCCTCGCAAGCCTCGACTTCCAAGCGGATTTCGCCGCCGCCCGAAAAAACCAACTGGATAACCCCAGACGGGCTTTGCGTCAGCTCAAATTGCGCCGCCAAAACCGACACAATGCCATCGCCACGTGCCAAATTTAACTGGCGTTGCTGAATCGTCTCAACGCCCGAAATTTGCACCGCCGCCCGCACCCGCATCGGCACCTCTTGCTCCCAGCAATACCGATTGACCAGCATCACAAAGCGGCGCTCTTCTTGGCGGAAAGTCATATCGCCAATCTGCGCCACGCTATCTTGCAAACACGCCGATAGCACTTCCATATCGTCGCCATCGCGGGCATAGAGCTTGAGCGGCTTGGACACCATTAGACGTTTTCTCGCCAGATATTGGCGCCCGCGCCCGATAGTTTCTCTTCGATGCGCTCATAGCCGCGGTCGAGATGATAGACCCGCGAGATGCGCGTCTGGCCTTTGGCCATCAGCCCCGCAATCACCAAAGTCGCCGAGGCGCGCAAATCGGTCGCCATGACGGGCGCGCCTTGCAATTGCTCGACGCCCGTGACAATCGCCGTATCGCCTTCCAGCGTAATATCAGCGCCCAAGCGCACCAGCTCTTGCACATGCATGAAACGGTTTTCGAAAATCGTCTCGCGGATGCGCGACACGCCATCGGCACCGCACATCAGCCCCATGAAGGGCGCTTGTAAATCGGTGGCAAATCCGGGGTAAGGCTCGGTGGTGACGGGCGTGGCAATGGGGCGAGCTTGTGGCCCGATGATGCGCACGGCCCCCGCCTCTTCTTGCAGCTGGCAACCCGCCAAGCGCATGGCAGGTGCCAAAGCGCCCAAGACGTTTTCTTGAATGCCCGTCAGGCGCGCATCGCCCCGCGTGGCGGCAATGGCCAAAGCAAAAGCGCCCGCCTCAATGCGGTCGCGCGACACCGTATGGTCGGCGCCAGATAATTTATCGACGCCCGTGATGGATAAATTGCGCGTGCCCAGACCCTCTATTTTGGCGCCCATCGCCATCAAACAGGTGCCGACATCGACGACCTCTGGCTCGGTGGCGGCATTGGTAATCAGCGTGGTGCCTGTGGCCAAACTCGCCGCCATCATCAAGACATGGGTCGCCCCCACGGAGACGAAAGGCAAGTCGATACGCGCGCCCTTCAGCCCACCCTTAGCGCTGGCATTGACATAACCGCCCTCGACCTCAATCTCGGCGCCCATGGCTTCTAGGCCTTTGAGGTATAAATCAACGGGGCGCGTGCCGATGGCGCAACCGCCAGGCAGCGAGACTTGCGCTTCGTGGGCGCGCGCCAAAAGCGGGCCCAACACCCAAAAGCTCGCACGCATTTTCGAGACCAATTCATAGGGCGCGCGGGTGCAGCTTAAATCGGGCGTATGCACGCTTATGCCTTCGCCGGGCCCTTGGCCAAATTCTTCGACATCTGCGCCCAGCTCGCGCAAAACCCGCGCCAGCGTGCGCGTATCGGCCAATCGCGGGCTGCCGCGCAGGGTTAGTTTTTCGTCGCTCAAAAGGCCCGCCACCATGAGCGGCAGAACGGCGTTTTTAGAGCCAGAAATAGCAATCTCGCCGCTCAGCGCAACGCCGCCTTCAATGACGATCTCATCCATCTGATTTGTCCTCTGGAGCGGCAGCTTGCGCTTGTCGCGCTTGGGTGCGGCCGGCTTTGCGGCGTTGTAAATTCGCGCGCAGAGCCTCGGCCAGTTTTTGCTGGCGAGCTTGGTTTTTCACCGCAGGTTTTTGGCCTTTGCTCATGCCCTCTTCTTAACTTTATTTGTGCCATTTGTCATGCGGCTGTATCTGGCTGTTTGTGGGGCCTTATGTCAAACGAGCGAATACAAAAGCCCCGCCAATTCGCATTGGCGGGGCTCATCGTAATGCTTTAGAGGCTTATCGCCTCAAAACCTTATTGCATGGTTAGGTTTGGCGACAGTCCACCTTCACCCAAAGCCGCGCCCAAAATAGCGCACCCACCGGTTGGCGTAGCGTTCAAGGACAGAGCCGCGACCACAGTCGAATTTTGCAAAACAGAGTTGCAAAGATAGAAGACTTGGGTGGCTTCATGCGTTGTAAACTCAACAGCCACAGAAGCATGCGATTCCGTGACCACCAAATTACTAGATGGTTTTTTCACGAAGAGAACATCTTGAACCGCTCCCGAGCTAGCCGCTTGACGGCCATTGGCATTCAACAGAACCACATTAATCGGGCTGTCTTCGTCAATGCTGGTTTCCCAATCGAAACCACTAATATTCAACACAGAGCTAAAGCTGGTGAAGCCGAGGCTGTCAATATTAACCGTAGCCGTGCCAGCCGTGCCTGTTCCCGTGCCACATTCCAAAGGAAGCTGTGGCAAGATGGCTTGAAAAGCCGCCGCCGTCTGCACGCTCAAAGTGCTGGCAGGTACGGTCGATGTCAGGCTCGTGTTAAACGAACCGGAAGGACGGCACCAATCGGCGGTGATTGGATCACCACTGGCGTCAATACCCATATATTGGTTGCTGCCAAAGTCGAGCAGGCCTTCTAGGGTAAAGCTATTGTCCGCGACTGCGAAATAATAGTCATACCCATCCGCATCTGCGGGTGGCAGAGTGGCGGTTAGGTTTTCCTCAGGGGAACCCGTGGTTGTCAGATCGACGTCAATGGCGCGGTCGAACAGGGTAAAGCAATTGCTCAGGCCATCCGCATAATCTGGAAAACCTTTGCACACACCCATAGCTTTAAATGTGTATTTCATGCCAGCCGCATCGGTGACGCAAGTTTGCACTGCCGTCGATGAGGTTGTCAGAGAATCGACCACAGTGGTGGCATCGGCCTGACCACAAGAGTCAGACGCTTGTGACGAAACCGGAGCCAGAAAAAAGACCGCTACAAAAGCACTTAAATATAAAAAATTTCTCATTTCACAATCCCCACTAGTTAATGTCGTTGCTGGTGCCAGAAATGTCGACTGTGCCGACAACGGTACCTGCGCTAAATTTAAAGCCCGCTCCGGTCGCTGCTTTTACGATTGTGTTCGAGCGACGTACTTTTTCGAAGCGGCGCTGCGTCACGTCCAGCAATTCATAGGCTGTATCGGCCACAAGAACGGGCTGGCCATATTTGGCAGCATTGCGATAGCGCGTGATGTTAAAGCTCAAAGAGACATAGTCATCATCGACAGACGCTTCTTTATCGTAATCGATAGAGCCGGCTTCCAACTCAAAGCCTTTTGGCAAAGTCATGCGCAGGCCGGTAATCGTGCCTTCTGAATCTTCAGAACCCTCGTCGCCGTCCCAAGAGAAGCTGGTCAGGGTCAAACGCGTGTTTGGCATGTAAGGCAGCGGCAAGGCCACTTCCAACTCTGTGCCGTCGAGCGCGATTTCGTCACGGTCTTCATCTTCATTGTTTTCCGTGTCGGAAATAGCTGTGTAGCTATTGAACCGCAAATCACCAACCGACGTCAGAATCTCGGCGCCAAGGCTGGCACGCGAGTGACCTACGTCAATCTCATTGTCATAAAACGCATTGAGGCCAGCCAGAACTGTGCCGTCGCGCAAGGACCAGCGATTGGAAACCCCGAGGTTGATGGTGTTCACATCGTCTTGCGAAATAATGCCCGCTTGCAAGAAGGTCGACTGACCGTCCATATCGCGTAGCGGCTTCAGCATCAAAAGACGAAAGCTTGCTTCGCCTTCGCTGAAATCTGTGATGTCAATTTCGAACTCATTCACCTTGCCGTCCAAAGCATTTTCTACTTTGGTCGTCAGGTAAGAGCTGACTTTGTCTTCTATGCCTGATGTGAAAAAATCTTCTGCACGTTTTGTATCATCCCAAGCCGAAACCGACCCCGTCATGATAGCCATAAGTGACGCGCTCACTAAGAACTGCTTATGCACTCTAATACCCCCCAAAAGTCATTTTAACTTACTAAATTTTTCAATGGCAATTTTTTAGATAAAACCGTACGCCATGTCTAGTAAAGTAAAATGGGGCACCCTCACTTTTTCAGTACGCATGGAGCCAATTGCGGGAGGTTTTTAACCGCCCAAAGGCCCTTGGGACAATTTGTTGAAAATCCCCCATAGCAATCCTCGAGATGCTTTTCTTGTTCGCTGTCGCCCTAGCGCCACACCCTCGGGCAGGGGTAAAATCGGGGGGGGGAGGATTAGTCCGGCAATTTTTCATGTCGCGAAACCACGCCGCGTGTCCAGCCTGCGCTATGCCAATCGGGGCGAATGAAAACCTCTCGTGCGCCGCACGCCGCGCAGCGAAAATGCGGCTTCAACTCCAGCAGAACCGCATCGCCAAACCTCTCGAAAAGCGGCGCCACCGAAACGGTTTTATGATGGCTGCATTCCTCGCACCAAAGCCAGACGTCCAATCGGCGCGCAACCAACCAACTCAACCGAACGGGCGCAGATTTTACGGAACGCATGAAACAAAACCACTCAACACAAAAGAACAAAGGACGAACACACTAGCGCATCCTAACCCAAGCGCAATCGTTACTTGCATCCCCCGCCTGCCTATGGCAAACAGCAGGCAAGACAACGCTGCCGTAGCTCAGGGGTAGAGCACTCCCTTGGTAAGGGAGAGGTCGGTGGTTCAATTCCACTCGGCAGCACCAGTTTTCCAGAAGCGAAAAGATAAAAAGAGTGGGCTGAAGTCTAGCAAGCGAAAAAGGGTAAACAGCCGTGCGCAAGGCGCCCTAAGGCCGCAAAAGCGACCAAGGACTTTTAGCGTCGGCAGCACCCAACCTAGAACAATAAAAATGAGGTTATTCTCATGGAAAGCTTTCCAAAAGAAGTAGAAGAAGCCCTTAAGTATTATGTTTATAAGCTGATTGATCCACGTGATGGATGCGTCTTTTATGTTGGCAAAGGTAAAGGAAGTCGGGTCTTTGCCCATTGTGCAGCCGCCCTCGAGCCAGATGACGTCGAAACGGATATTCAATCCGAAAAAATAGAAACAATACGAGAAATAATCTTGGAAGGGCTCACCCCTCTCCACATTATAGCGCGCCACGGTGTGACGGAAGACCGGGCCTTTCTTGTTGAAGCAGCGCTTATCGATAATACACCAGGTTTGACAAACATTGCTGGCGGCCATGGCTCGTCAGAACACGGGCCTGCCTCAGCGGAGCAATTGGTTTCTTTGTATTCTGCAGAAGAAATTGTGCTGGAAGACGGCCTCAATGTGATGGCCATAAATGTAAGCAAATCTACCAGTCAAAGAGGGCTATATGATGCCGTTCGTTTTGCATGGAGAGTGTCTTTGCAAAGAGCAGAAAGAGCCGACCTCGTTTTCGCCGTCTCAAATGGCTTGTGCCGAGTTGTTTTTATTCCAGAACACTGGCTCCCCGCAACCCGTAAAAACTTTCCGGAACTGACAGAGACAACTATAAAAGGGCGGTATGGATTTATTGGAACACAAGCCAGCATGAACCAACTTTCTAAATATCGTTTAAAAAGAATGCCTGCCGTTTTTAAAAGAAAACGCGGGGCCGCCTCACCAATTTTATATAATTATACATAAGACGGGCCCACCCTATTTGGCGCGGCCTTGCAATTTTTCAAAAGTGCGCATGCCGCCTAGGCCTTGCAGAGCATAGAGAATGGTTGTTAGCACCTCTAAATGTAGCGGCGGAGGCGGCGGGGTTTCGGCGTAGGTGAGCGCTAAGCCCCAGACCATTAAATCGCGCAACACAAAATTATACGCCAGAGCAATGCCGCACACCCAGCCAATGAACGGACGCCAACCCGCCACGAACAGACTTTTGTGAGCCGCTTCCAATTTATTGATTTCCGTTTGCACCAAGCTCGGCTGTAAAGCTATGCGCGCCAGAACCGCCTTTTTATCCAAGCGCTCCTTATCCGAAGTAAACAATGCGTCCAGCACATTGCCTAGCGCCTCTATCGGCTCGGCTACGGGTTTGGTCAAAAAAGAAAGCATTTGGCAACTATACAATAGCGCCAAGCGGCGGGGATAAATTGCGCAAATAAAAAGGGGCGCCACGAAGCGCCCCTGAGTATTTTGCGAGCCGAAGCTCAATCAAAAACCTAGTCGAAAGCCTAGTCGAAGGCCTGATCCCATGTGCCCTCTGTCGACGCTTTGGCATATTCCGTCGCCCGGCCTTCAAAGAAGTTCATATGCTCAATGCCGTTCAACATCTCGTCCATCCACGGCAGTGGATTTTTCTCAATGTCATACAAAGGCTCAAGGTTCAGCTGTGTCAGACGGCGGTTGCCAATAAAGCGAATGTAATCTTTCACTTCTTGCGCTTCCAGACCTTCCACGCCGCCCATTTCAAAGGCCAAGTCGATGAAAGCATCTTCGTGGGTCACAACCGTTTCGCACGCTTTATACAAATCGCGCTTCATCGCATCATTCCAGATTTCCGGATTTTCTTGCGTGAATGTGTTGAACAATTTCACAATCGAATTCGTGTGCAGCGTCTCATCGCGCGCCGACCACGTAACGATTTGCCCCATGCCCTTCATTTTATTGAAGCGCGGGAAATTCATCAAAATCGCGAAACTCGCAAACAATTGCAGACCCTCGGTGAAGGCACCAAAGACGGCCAAGGTTTTGGCAATGTCTTCTTTGGTTTCGACACCCCATTCCTGCATGTAATCGTATTTATCCTTCATCTCGCCGTATTTCATGAAGGCTTCATATTCAATCTCCGGCATGCCGATGGTGTCGAGCAAATGCGAATAGGCCGCGATATGGATGGTTTCCATATTCGAAAAAGCCGACAACATCATTTGCACTTCGGTTGGCTGGAACACTTGCGAATAATGCTTCATGTAGCAATTGTTCACTTCTACGTCAGCTTGCACGAAGAAACGGAAAATCTGCGTCAGCATATTGCGCTCGCCACCGGTCAGCTTCTTATGCCAATCCTTCACGTCTTCGGCCAATGGCACCTCTTCTGGCAACCAGTGAATACGCTGCTGCGTCAACCAGGCGTCATAGGCCCATGGATAGAGGAAAGGTTTGTAAACGATGCGCTCTTCAAGCAAAGACATATGAGTACCCTTTATCTTTTAATTTACGTTTTCATACAAAGAGCGCCGCTATGCGCCCTAACCATTAGTTAGATCAAATCGACCCCGTGGCCAGCTCGCCTATTGGCAAGCTAGGCACTCGTCCATTTCATTTTCTTCGGCCACTTTCACCATGGCATCTTCCATGGCTTTGGTGTCGCCGCCTTCTTTTTCAGCTCGCTGAATAGACAAAGAACGGCAGTAATACAGGCTTTTGACGCCTTTTTTCCACGCTTGATAATGCACTTGGTGCAAATCTTTTTTGTGGATATTGGCCGGCAAGAAAACATTCAACGATTGCGCTTGGTCAATCAATTGCGCGCGGTCGCCCGCCAAATCGATGAGCCAACGCTGGTCCATTTCAAAGGCAGTTTTAAACACTGATTTCTCGTCATCGGTCAGGAAATCGAGATGCTGCACCGAGCCGCCAGAGGTCACAATCGACGACCAAATATCATCATTGTTATGGCCTTTTTCGCTGAGCAATTTATCGAGGTGGCGGTTGCGCACATTGAACGAGCCCGACAGCGTTTTATGCGTAAAGCTATTGGCCGCAATCGGCTCAATGCCCGGGCTGGTGCCACCGCAAATAATCGAGATAGAGGCCGTCGGCGCAATCGCGGTTTTATTCGAGAAGCGCTCATTGATGCCGCATTCGGCGGCATCCAAGCACGGGCCACGCTCATTGGCCAAATCGACCGAAGCCTTATCGGTGGCTTCTTGGATATGCGTGAAAATGCGCTTGTTCCAGACTTTCGCCATCACGCTTTCCCAGGGAATCATATTGGCTTGCAAGAACGAGTGGAAACCCATAACGCCCAAGCCTACCGAACGCTCACGTTGGGCGGCGTATTTGGCTTTGGCCATATCGTCGGGCGCGCGCTGGATGAAATCTTCCAACACATTGTCGAGGAAACGCATCACGTCTGGAATGAACTGTTCTTCTTTATTCCATTCGTTGAAATTTTCTGCATTCAAAGACGACAAGCAGCAAACCGCGGTGCGGTCGTTGCCCAAATGGTCGCGCCCTGTTGGCAGCGTAATCTCGGCGCATAGGTTCGAGGTTTTAATTTCCAGATTGAGCAGTTTTTGCTGCTCCGGACGCAGGTTGTTCACCGTGTCCTTGAAAACCATATATGGCTCGCCGGTTTCAATGCGCGCGGTCAGCATGCGAATCCACAAATCACGCGCCTGCAAACTTGCCTGCACAGAGCCATCTTTCGGGCTACGCAAAGCCCATTCTTCGTCATTTTCCACGGCGCGCATAAACGCATCCGAGATCAGAATCCCATGGTGCAAGTTCAGCGCTTTGCGGTTGGGGTCGCCCCCTGTTGGACGACGAATTTCAATAAATTCTTCAATTTCTGGGTGGTCAATCGGCAGATAAACCGCCGCCGAGCCGCGCCGCAGCGAGCCTTGCGAAATCGCCAAAGTCAGGCTGTCCATCACGCGAATGAACGGCACAATGCCCGAGGTCTTGCCATTTTGGCCGACTTTTTCGCCGATGGAGCGCAAATTGCCCCAATAGGAGCCAATGCCGCCGCCGCGCGAGGCGAGCCAGACATTTTCATTCCATAGGTTCACAATATCGCCGAGACTATCATTGGCTTCGTTCAAAAAGCACGAGATGGGCAGGCCGCGCTCGGTGCCGCCATTGGACAGCACGGGCGTCGAGGGCATGAACCAAAGTTTCGAAATATAATCATAAAGCCGCTGGGCATGCGCTTCATCGTCCCCATAATAAGAGGCCACACGAGCAAACAGGTCTTGAAAGGTTTCGCCAGGCATTAAATAGCGATCGGTCAGTGTGGCTTTGCCAAAACCCGTCAGCAGCGCATCGCGCGATGGGTCGGTTTTTACTCGCGGGCGAGAGACATATTGTACCGCTTGGTCTTGGCGGTCGAAATCGAGCTGCGGTTCGCTGGCATTGCCCCCCTCGGCACGACGATTCGCAACAGCCTTTGCCGCTTCATTTTTTAGCACGTCTTGTTCCATTTTATTTGGCTGTTCCTTTGCCGGGTCTTTGACCCCATTTGCGTCTGCGGTATCGCCCATTTGTGTATCTCTAAACATAGCTTCTCTCTCGATTTATGCCCGCGATAGTCCCTATCGCAACCGAACCAGAATAAGACCAAAATAGATCCGATTCTTTGAATATCCCACTTCAACCGCCAAATCTTGCGATTCGACGCCCAAATGCCTGTTTAGGTCGCCCGTTTCCTCCAAATCGCGTCTACAAGAGACAGCTTTTCCCGATGGGCGCGTCGAAACGCTCCCCTGGATGGTGGATGAGGCTATAAGTGAGCCTATCACGGGTTGTTTGACCATTTGGCTATTTCGGTTCGTTCTCGAAGAACTCTTGTGAACCAAATCACCTACCGAGTTATGCCAACAGACACTACATATAGTGTCTATTTGCCCCTATGCCGTCAACAGATAGTTATCGGTATTTTTTATTTTTTTTGCGTTTACCGAAAAATCATTATTTTTCAGCCGCTTAAATGACCCGAAACCGAGGCGAAAAATAGCCGCCTCGGGACGAAACATCCACCAACTTATCCACAGGGAGACAGATTGGGCAAATCACTTGTTCTCAAAAAGCGCTGGCGCGCCTATTTCGTCTTTGTCGGTTCCCTTTGCGGCAAAAACCGAAACACCACCCAAGCGGCGCTGACCACATGGCCGAGCGCAAAAATAGGCAGCGACCAAAGCAAGGCAATCCGCCAGTTTTTCTCTTGTGTGAAGATAATCGCGCTGACGCATAGGGCGCCCAAAAACACATCCCATAGGGTCACCATGCCCCAAGGTTGCGCCAAAACCGCGTCGAAACCGCTAAGGCCGACCTGACTATAGGCCTGCGCGCATTTCGCCAAAAAGGCCAAACCCGCCAAGCTCACAATGATTCGTTTCATGCTCTTATTCCTTTTCCCGAGGCCCCGCTTGGCTGTTCGCGGGAACAGACGAGGCTTTCCTCATAAAAAAAGCCGCGAGCTTTTGGCTCGCGGCTTTCCAAATCAAATTCGAATATCTTACAGAACTTCGAACAGGCCTGCTGCACCCATGCCGCCACCAATGCACATGGTAACCACGACATTTTTGGCGCCGCGACGCTTGCCTTCCATCAGGGCGTGACCGACCAAACGCGCACCCGTCATTCCAAATGGATGACCGATAGCGATGGAGCCGCCATTGACGTTGTATTTTTCATTATCGATACCCAGCGTATCGCGGCAATAAAGCGCTTGGCTGGCGAAAGCTTCATTGAGCTCCCACAAATCGATATCGTCGACTTTCAGACCCGCACGTTCCAGCAAACGAGGCACAGCGAAAACCGGACCAATGCCCATTTCATCTGGCTCACAACCGGCAACCGCATAACCCTTAAAGGCACCCAAAGGTTCCAGGCCACGACGTTCGGCTTCTTTGCCTTCCATGACCACAACCGCAGCTGCGCCATCGGAAAGTTGCGAGGCGTTACCGGCCGTGATGAACTGGCCTTCGCCGCGCACAGGATTTAGGCCAGCAAGGCTTTCCATCGTTGTGGTTGGGCGATTGCACTCATCGCGATCGACGGTGTAATCGACAATGCTTTCTTCGCCCGTCTCTTTATTGACTTGCTTCATTTTGGTTTGCATTGGCACGATTTCATCTGCGAACAGACCCGCTTCTTGTGCGGCAGCCATACGTTGCTGGCTTTGCAGCGAATATTCGTCTTGGGCTTCGCGCGATACATTATAGCGCTCGGCAACGATATCCGCAGTTTCAATCATCGGCATCCAAAGCGCTGGGTAGGTGCCCATCAGTTTTTCTTCCGTGATGTTATTATAGTTAGCGCCTTGCATTTGCACCATGGAAATGCTTTCCACGCCGGCACCAATGGCCACGGGAACATTTTCATTTTGCACACGGCCAGCGGCCATGGCGATGGTTTGCAGACCCGACGAGCAGAAACGGTTCACCGTCACACCCGATGTGGTTACCGGGCAACCGGCCCAAAGGGCGGCAAGACGACCAACATTTTGACCCGTCGCGCCTTCTGGCGTGCCGCAGCCCATGATGACGTCTTCGACTTCACCGGCATCAATGCCTGCGCGCTCGATGGCGTGCTGAATGGCGTGACCACCCATGGCCGCGCCATGTGTCATGTTAAACCCACCCCGACCCGACTTGGCTAGGCCTGTGCGTGCGCTCGAAACGATTACAGCTTCTCTCATAATATGCTCCCATTTTTGCAAATTGGTTTTCGTCAAACTGGGCGGATATTGCGCCAAGGACGATAAAATTTCAATGGAATAATCCGCCCTTCCCCAATTTTCAAAAAACCCCATCGCGTTCACGAAAACTTAGGACATTCAGCCCATACTCCTAGATGTCGCGAAACAACAATAAGAAGAGAGAAGAATAAGAAGAAACAGCGACGCTCAAAAAGAAGACGCCGAACACGAGGGCGCAAAACAAACGAGAGGCCTCTTTTTTACTGCAAAATCGTCATGCTCCTGCCATGGTGCCGCCATATTTGATGGCTATATTGGAAACATGGAAAATATAAAAAACAATCTTCGAACCCCTCCCTCCAAGCGAACCTCTCCCGCGCGCCTGGAAGACGCCCTTTTGGTCGTTCTTCTGGCGGGCGTTCTCTTGGGCTTTAGTTTCTTTGGCGCGGCGGCGCAGACTTATTCTGGCACCTTCACCAAACCGTCCGACAAAGACCTCAAGCAATCGCTCTCGCCGATGCAATATGCGGTGACGCAAGACGATAAAACCGAGCCGCCTTATCGCAATCCATATTGGAATGAAAAAAAGCCCGGCATTTACGTCGATATCGTTTCGGGCGAACCTTTGTTCTCTTCGCTCGATAAATATGACAGCGGCACGGGCTGGCCGAGTTTCACCCGACCTTTGGTCGAAAAAACGCTGGTCGAAAAAGATGATTGGAAAATCTTCCTCCGGCGCACTGAATTGCGCTCGAAACTAGCCGATAGTCATTTAGGCCATGTGTTTGACGATGGCCCTGCCCCAACGGGTTTGCGCTATTGCATTAATTCTGCCGCGCTGCGCTTCGTGCCTTTGGCCGATATGAAAGCGCAAGGCTATGGCGAATTTGTGCCCGCTTTCAAAAAAGCAGGGTTTTAACTCAACGGATAAAATACCCGCTTGAGTGGTCTGGCTGTTTTGGGCATGCTGGCTGGCGAAATCTTTCTTTTGCAAAACCAAGCGAGCGTCCAATGTCCAACTCTTCCGACCCAACCGCCTTTCTCGATGGGCTTATTGCTGGCTATCAAGGGGTCGCCCAGAGTTGGGAATGCGATTTAATGGGACACTTAAATGTGTCGTTTTATTTTGGCCGCTCGTCCGACCATGCGTTTTTTACCCGCCACGCTTTGGCCATGAGCCCCAGCCAGATGCGCGCGCAAAACATCGGCACGGTGGCGCTAGAAGAACATGTCCGCTTCCATCGCGAAGTGGCCTCTGGCGGCACGATGATCGGGCGCAGTGCGCCGATTGAAATCGGCGAAAAAACCATGACCATTCACCAAGAGTTTCGCGATAGCGAGGCCAATTTACTCTGCACGTTTAAAACGCGCATCGGCCATTTCGATACCGCCGCGCGCCGCCTTGTGCCTTGGCGCGAGGCAACGCTGGAGGCCGCGCATAAATATCAGATTGCCCAACCCGATTTCAGCGCGCCGAAATTTTTATCCGGCAATGGCCGCGTGCCCGCCATCACCCGCGAGCAAACCCAAGCCGAAGGTTTTGTGCGGTGCGGCGGGGCGGGCGTCAACAGTTGGGAATGCGACCAATTTGGCCATATGAATACAATGTTCTATGCCCGCCGCCTGACCGAAGCGGCGCCGCATATGTGGCGCGCCATGGGCCATGATTTGCTCGACGGCGTGCGCCAAGGGCTCGGCTCGGTGGTCGGCGAAATCTGCCTGTCTTATTTGGCCGAAGTCCGCGAGGGCGACATCCTCGAGACTTACTCGAGCATTCGCGAGGTAAATGAAAAAACCGTCCTCATCGAACACCGCTTGTTCAATGCCGAAACGGGCGAGCTATCGGCTTTGGCGCGCCTGCGCGTGGTTCATTTCAATCTGACCACACGCCGCGCGCAAAACTGGCCAGACGATATGCGACAAACCATTGAGGCAAATTTAGTGCCTTTGGACGCAGCGAAAAGCTAAACGCCCGCGCGGATGCAAATCTCGGCGCGCACTAAATCAGCCACTTCCATCGGCAGAAAATGCGAACTGCCTGGCACGGTTTCGATTTTTTTATCTACCGATAACCCCTCAAACGGTTTGCGAAGATAGGTCGTCGAGCCGCGCTCGGCCATGAGCAAAGTCAGCGGCACGCTCAACCGCGCAATCGGCTTGGCGACATTGATTTGCGGGCCCTTAAAGTTGGCCGCCTCCCAAAGCGGCGCGCAGGCCAAAGTCATCCCGTCTGCTTCGCGCGCGCTTTTGGGCAATAGGCCGCCGTGCAAATAGGCTTGCAAAAACCCATCCGCCCAAGTGGCAAAAGCGCCGCGCCCCGTATAGGCTTTTTCGATGACCGCCAAGCTTGGCCAATCGGCTTTGCGTTTGGCCGCCATTTCGGCCAAAGCCAGACCCGAGTTGGGCGCAATTTTACCCATCCACCGCATCATCATTTGCATGGCGAAATTGATTTTCGGGGTCACCACGGGGTCGGCCAAAATCAGCCCCGCCACGAGGTCGGGACGTTTGGCGGCCACTAAAATAGACGTGCAACCGCCCATGGAATGTCCGCCCAGCCAAATTTTCTCGCCCGCCTGTTCCGCCAAATGGGCGACGAGATATTCCAAATCATCGGCATAAATATGCCAGCCGCGCATCGCGCTCGGCTCGGCCGGCAAACGGGTGCGGCCATGGCCGCGCGCATCCCAAGCATAGACGTCAAACTTATCTTGCAAGGGTTCCAGCAGCGGCGCATAGGTTTGCCCGTTGAACCCATTGGCATGCGCCCAATGCAAAACCGGCTTCTTCGCGCCCTCACCCGCTTGGCTCCACTGACATATGGATAGCTCGCCTTGCGGCACGCGATACTCGAATCTTTGCATAATGGCTCCCCACGCTCTTGAGAATGAATATGCACCACGGCTCTAAAAAGGCAAGTCGAGCGCAACAGGCTTCCTAGGCAAAGGTTTGTTTATGTGCTAGTCAGCAGGTCTATTCTACAGAAATTTTTCGAGGAACCTGCGCCTCCCTTTAAGTGGCTCGCCATCATGTTGATTTATCTTCCCATTGCTGAAATGAGCGCCAATGTCATGACCCTGATTGGCATGGGCGGCTTGGTGGGATTTATGTCGGGCATGTTTGGCGTCGGCGGCGGGTTTTTAATGACGCCGCTGCTGATTTTCATCGGCGTGCCGCCGGCCGTGGCTGTGGCCTCGGAGGCCAATCAAATTGTCGCCTCTTCGGTGTCGGGCGGCTTGGCGTATTGGCAACGCCGCGCGGTCGATATTCCCATGGGGCTTATTTTGATGACCGGCGGTTTGGCAGGTTCTTATAGCGGCGTGCAATTGTTCAAAACCTTGCGCGCCATGGGGCAAGTCGATTTGCTCATCTCGCTTTCCTACGTGGTTTTCCTCGGCGTCATTGGCGCTTTAATGTTGCGCGAAAGCATTCAGGTGATTATCGCGGCGCGCAAAGGCAGCCCCGTGCAGGCTCGCCGACCCGGACAACATAGTTGGATTTTGCGACTGCCGTTTCGGATGCGGTTTCGCCGCTCGAAACTTTATATCAGCGTTATCCCACCGCTCGTCATCGGTTATTTTGTCGGCACGCTCTCGGCCATTATGGGCGTTGGCGGCGGCTTTATTATGGTGCCTGCGATGATTTATATTTTGCGCATGCCGACCAATGTGGTGATTGGCACGTCGCTATTTCAAATTATTTTCGTCACGGCTTCGGTGACGATTTTCCACGCGGTCGAAAACCAAACCGTCGATATTGTGCTGGCCAGTTTGCTGATGATTGGCGGCGTGCTTGGCGCGCAAGTTGGCGCGCGCGTCGGCCAACGCCTGCGCGGCGAACAATTGCGGGCGCTGCTGGCGCTTATTGTTTTGGGGGTCGGGGTTAAATTACTGCTCGACTTGGTCAATCAGCCAGATGAATTATTCTCGCTCACCCGCATCGGAGTGGGCGGATGAGGGCGCTGATTTCATCTTGCCTGCTCGCCTTGCTGGCGCTCGTCTTTTCGGGGGAGCGCGCGCATGCCACTGAGTTTAAAAACGTGCTGGTGACCGATGTGTCGAAAGACCAAATTTCCATCCGCTCGAATTATAGCGGCGAGACGCTTTTGCTGTTTGGCGCCATCGATACCCTGCCCTACGGCGAAGTCGACGGCGTGGTTGTGGTGTTGCGCGGCCCCGCCCAAGACATCACCTTGCGCAAGAAAAACAAACAATTCGGCATATGGATCAATGGCCCGGCTTATCGGCTGGGCGATTTGCCGAGTTTTTATGCGGTGGCCAGCTCGCGCCCCTTGGCTGATTTACTGCCCCGCGCGCGCCGCGCCGAGCTGGGCATTGGCGCCGATGTCTTGAAAGCCAGCAATCTCGACAGCGCACAAAACGACCCAGAACAAGCAGAACAAGAAGCCACACAAGCTTTCTTGCGCTTGAAACAAAGTGCCAATTTATTTGCCGCGCAAAGCGATGCGGTAGAAATCATCCGTGAAAAATTATTCCGCGCTGAAATCAACCTACCCGCAGGCATGCCCGTTGGCGCCTATACGACCGAGTTTTTCGCTTTTAAAGATGGCGCGCTCATTGGCTATCAAATCGGCGAGCTGCCTGTCGACATCGTCGGCGCGGGACATATATTGCATGAGGCGGCATATAATATGTCGCTGATTTATGGTCTGTTTGGCGTTGCCCTCGCGCTGTTCATGGGCTGGGCGGTCGCGATTATTTTTAGGCGGAGATAATAGATGGATGGATTTTTAGCCTCGGCTTTTGCAGCCTTTTTTGGCGGCGCTTTGAGCTTTCTATCGCCGTGTGTTCTGCCCCTCGTGCCGGGCTATTTGTGCTTTGCGGCCGGATTGCAATTTTCAGAATTAAGCGAGCTGGATAAAAAGGGCGAAGCCACGCGCGCTATTTTGCCTGGCGCTTTGGCTTTTGTCGGCGGATTTTCTAGCGTCTTCATCGCGCTGGGCGCGGGCGCCAGTGCCATTAATCCCTTGCTTCTCACCTATCAAGCCGAGCTAAGCCAGATTGCGGGTGCCACGATTATCGCGCTGGGTCTGCATGTTGGCGGCATAATTCACATCCCGTTTTTGGCTCGCGAGGCGCGCCTGCAAAGCCAAACGATTCAGAAATCGAAAGCCCCCTTGGTGGCCGCTTTTGTTATGGGGCTGGCTTTTGCTTTTGGTTGGACGCCGTGCATTGGCCCGATTTTGGCAACGATTTTAGCCCTCGCCGCCGCCCGCGAGTCGATGGGCGAAGGGGTCACGCTTTTGGCCTTTTATGCTTTGGGTCTGGGACTGCCGTTTATTTTCGCAGCGCTTGGCGTCGGGCGATTTATGTCTGCCAGCCAGCGCATAAAAGCCAATATGGTCTGGGTCGAGCGCGGCGCAGGCGCCCTTTTGGTGGTCACCGGCGGGCTGATTATGATGGGCAGCTTGCAGTCCATGGCGACTTATTTGCTCGACTGGTTTCCATTCCTCTCGCAGCTAGGATAATCCATGGCAAGCCTATCGCCCCTTTCCAAGGCTCCCTTTGTCGCTCGTCTTTTAGGGTTTTTGGGTCTCTTGCCTTTTTTGGTGGGCGGGCTTGGCGTCTGGCTTCCCCTATTGGGTGACTTGCGGTTTGCTTTGCCGATTATGGTGCTGGCCTATGCCGCCTTGATTGCGAGTTTTCTTGGCGGGGTGCGCTGGGGGGCGGCTATGCAAGCCAGCTCTGGCGCCAACTCTGGTACCCAAGCGCGCCATTTTGTCCTGTCGATTGTGCCGAGCCTCATCGCCCTAGTGGCGTTTTTACTGCCGCTGCCGCAAGCTTTCACGCTGCTGATTATCATGTTCTTGGCGCAAGCCGTGCTGGATGTGATGGCCGCCGAGACCGGCGAGCTGGCCGACTGGTATGCGCCGCTTAGGCTCGCCCTCACCAGCGTGGCCATTTTATCCATGGCCTCGCTGATCTGGCATAGTTTGACCCATTAGGCTTATTTGGCCAGACGCTGGCTTAAATCTCGCGCCAATTGCACGCACGCTTTCTCGGCCGCATGGCTCACCCGTCCCAAAAGCAAATAGCTATGGGTCAAGCTGGTGAAGCAATAATGCGTCACCTGATTGCCCGCCGCCTCTAGCGCTTTGGCATAGGCATTGCCTTGGTCGCGAATGGGGTCAAAGCCGGCCGTGCCGATAATGGCAGGGGGCAAATTCGCCAGGTTTTCATTGCCCGCCGGATTGGCCAACGGGTGGTCGATATTTTTATCTTTCGGGAAAACCATCTCGTTGAAAAAATCCATCGTCGCTTTGTTGAGCGGAAAACATTCCGAGCAAGACTCGGCTGAGATATCGCCCGTTAAATCGGTCGAGACCCAAGGATAGGCCAAGCACTGTGCTGCCGGCTGCACGCCGCCGGCATCGCGCAACATATGCGTCATGGAAGCTGAAATAAGCCCGCCCGCACTGTCGCCAGATAAGGCCACGCGTTTCGGGTCAATGCCCAAGCTGGCCGCGTTTTTCTGCACATAGTGCCAAAGCGCCATGCCGTCCTCGATGGGGGCTGGAAAGGCCACTTCAGGGCAGAGCCGATAATCGAGCGAGATAACTTTGGCGCCGCATTCATCGGCCAAGACGGAACAAAAATGGTCGTCCGACAAATGGTGCATAATCACCAGACCGCCTTGGTGGAAAAATAATACCGCTGGGTCGCTATCGCTGGCACCGCGCGGCTTATAAATGCGCGCTTTCAAAGCATTGCCATCCAAGTCTAAAACCGTGTCCTCAATGGTTACGCCCGAACGACGCGGCAGGTTCAGCGCATCAAAAGCTTCGGCCGAGGCACGCCAAGCTTCCACCGTGCTCGGCGGATCGCCCGCTTCGGCGGCCGCCATATTGGCCATAATTTGAATATTGGCATCCATCACATTGCCATCAATTTCAATCGGCGCGCCCGCAAGGCGGCGCTTCACAAAGTTTGGCGAATTGCGTAAAACGCCCAGAATCAAATTTTGTACACTCATGATAAATCTCCCAATAGAGGCTGATTACACACCTTGTTTGGGGGGCACGTCAATATTTAGGTGGAAATGCCGCTCATGAACAAGCGCGTGGCAAACTCGGCGGCGGCTTCGGGGTTGGCCGTGTCGCGCTGCATCATGTCGTCGAGAATGGAAAACGCCACGCCGCCGACCGCTGCCGTCAGCATAGCGGCATCGACTTTCGAAACCCGCCCAAGCGCCATCGCTTGTTCGATGTCGGCTTGCATTTCGGCCAGCCCCGCTTTGACTTGCGGCCCTTCTAAATTGACATTGGCGCCATCGCGCCCGCGGTTAGAGCGGGTCAGCGCGTAGTTTTGCGGGTTATTGGCAAAATAAGTAAAATAAGTCAGATAATTATTAGCGATGAGCTGCTCAAAAGTTTCCGCCTGCTGGCGACCTTGCGCCAATAAAGCGCGCAGCTCCTCGCCGATTTGCGTGTTCAGCGCCAAGAAGACTTGCTCTTTATTATCGAAGTAATTGTAAAACGTGCCCGTCGCCAAATCAGTGCGACGAATGATATCGCGCACCGTCGTGCCGCCATAGCCCAGCTCGGCGAAGACCAAACGCGCAGCGCTTAAAATCGCCTCCTGATTGGTCGCGCGATTGTTCTCCCGCTTGGTGACGGGGCGCGCCTCGAACGGCTCGGCAGGGGAATGGCTGTCAAAACTCATAGAGGAGAGCCTAGCGGAAACTTCGCGAAAAACAAAATCTGATTAGCCGATAAAACCGTTGGGGCTTATAAAAACTGCTCGGCCAATTCTGGCGGGCGAGCGATGAGCGCTTGGCTGCCCGAGACGACAACGGGGCGCTCCATCAAAATCGGATGCTCGGCCATGGCTTGCACCAATTTGGCGTCCTCGGTTTCTTGCTTCAGGTTCAACTCTTTATATATGGCCTCGCCCGTGCGCATCATGGCGCGGGTTTCCAGCCCCATTTTATCGCGCAGCGCCACAAGACTTGCCGCATCGAGCGGCGCGTTTAAATAGTCGACGACCTCAAGCTCGGCGCCGCCCTCGGTTAAAATGGCCAGCGCTTGGCGCGATTTAGAACATCTTGGATTGTGATAAATCGTAACGGACATGAGCCTCTCCTAGCTATTTCAGGTCGACGCCAATGGCGTCGGAAATCGTGTCAAAGCCATCGGCTTTCAGGCGCGATTCCAGTTCGCGCTTCATGCGGCTTACCAGACCGGGGCCTTGGTAAATCAGCCCCGTATAGAGCTGCACCAAGCTCGCGCCAGCGCGCAATTTGGCATAGGCCTGTGCCGCATTGGCCACGCCGCCAACGCCGATGAGCGTGAGTTTGCCTTGGGTGGCGCCATAGACTTCGCGCAGCATTTGCGTCGACATATCAAACACCGGCTGACCCGATACGCCGCCCGCCTCGCTGGCATATTTGGAACCCGCCACGCCGCCACGCTCCAGCGTGGTGTTCGAGATAATCAGCCCATCGATTTGATTGGCCATGGCCAGCTCGGCAATCTCGCAAGCTTGTTCGAGCGCTAAATCTGGCGCGATTTTCACCAAAATCGGCGTGCTAGGCGCGGCTTGGCGCACGCGCTGCATAATCTCCAAAACCGCCTCCCCGCCTTGCAAATCGCGCAAACCCGGTGTGTTGGGCGAGGAAATATTGACGGTTAAATAATCGGCCAAATCGGCAAATCGCTGGGCGCCCGTTGCATAATCCGCAATGCGATCGCTGGCTTCTTTATTGGCGCCAATATTGACGCCGAGAACTCGCGCTTGAGCACTTTTTGGGTTCTGGCGAAACGCCGTCAGTCTAGCCAAAGCATCTATTTGCCCACGATTGTTAAAGCCCAAGCGATTGATGAGCGCCTGCTGCGGCACCAGTCGAAACACCCGAGGCGCCGGATTGCCAGCCTGCGGCAAGGGCGTCAAAGTGCCGATTTCGGTAAAACCAAAGCCAATGCGATGGACGCCCGAAACCGCCTCGCCATCTTTGTCAAAACCCGCCGCCATGCCGAAAGGATTATCAAACGACAGTCCCAACAGGTCTTGCGAAAGGCTCGGCGCATCTGGCTTCGGCTGGCCGAATTTCGACAAGGCGCGCAAGCCAAGCAGGGTCAACTTATGGGCGCGCTCGGGCGGCAAAGTGAACAGCAGCGGGCGAAGGGTGCGATATAGGCTCATGTCTGGCTCTCCAAATCCATTGCTTGCAACCAAGCGCTCATGCCGTCGCGGGTGCGGTTGAGCGCAAATTCTTGCACCACCATAGCCTCGGCGAGGGGGCCATAAAGATGGGGAAATAAATCGCCACCGCGCGAGGCCTCCCAGCGCAAATTCTCTAGCCCTCGCGTGTCGACGGCCAGCAAAACCAAATCGCTCGCCGCGCCATAATATTTATCCAATGTCTCGCCCAGTTGCGCGGCGCTCGAAAAATGCACAAATCCATCGCTCGCATCCACGCCCGAGGGCGCAAGCTTTCCGCTTTGTGCCATATCGGCGCGCGCAATTGGCGTCACAATTTTATAAATCATTCGCGTCATGGGCTATTTGTAGCCAGATTCCTATTGAGAAACTAGCTCGCCCGCCAGCCCTTCGCCGATAAGCGCGCAGGTTTTCTCCAACCCATAGAGCGCCGCGAAAGAACCAAACCTTGGCCCTTGCGATTGGCCGAGCAAAATCTCGTAAAGCGCTTGAAACCAGCCGCGCAGATTTTCGTCAAAATGCGCTTTGCCGACCGCATAAATCTCGGTCTGAATGGTTTCGCCATCGGCACTGACGGGCAAGGCTTGAAGTTTTTCCAGCAGCTCTTGCAGCGCGGTTTTTTCTTCTGGCGTGGCGGCGCGATAGGTTTTATTTGGCGCCACGAAATCGCGATAATAAGTCAGCGCATAATCGGTCAGCCCGTCGAGGAAAGGATGGGTGGTGGCCGTCGTGCCGGGCGCATAAGTATCGATGAACCCCCAAAGCACTTGCTTGTTTTCGGCGTTAGAGGCGGAAACCAAGTTCAGCAAAAGCGCGAAGCTAACCGGCGAGGGCGAGCTAGGCACTTGGCCATTATGGATGTGATGCGCCGGATTGGTCAGGCGTTGCGCCTCGTCCATATCGGCGTATTTATCGACGAAAGTAATATATTCATCGACCGCCTTGGGGATGACATCAAAATGCAACCGCTTGGCTTTGCGCGGGTTTTGGAACATATACAGCGACAGGCTTTCGGGCGGCGCATAGGTCAGCCATTCTTCGATGGTCAGCCCATTGCCTTTCGATTTCGATATTTTCGCGCCTTGGTCGTCCAAGAATAATTCGTACGAAAACCCCTCTGGCGGCGTGTGGCCGAGGGCTTGGGTGATGCGCGACGAAAGCTTCACAGACTCGGATAAATCTTTGCCTGCCATTTCATAATCAATGCCAAGCGCCGCCCAACGCATCGCCCAATCGGCTTTCCATTGCAGCTTGCACGCCCCGCCCGTAATCAATGTTTCCAGCGTTTCGCCGCTATCTGGATGCGTGTAACGCACCAGACCTTTGGCGACATCCACCGGCTCAATCGCCACCATCAGCACGCGACCCGTGTCGGGGCAAATCGGCAAAAACGGCGAATAGGTTTGGCGGCGCGCTTCGCCCAAAGTCGGCAAAATGACGGCCTGCACTTTGTCGTAATTTTCCAGCACTTTCAGCAAAGTCGCATCAAAGGCGCCCGAGCGATACATTTGCGTCGAGCTGACAAACTCATAGGCAAACCCAAAGCTGTCGAGGAAGGCTTGCAGGCGCGCATTATTATGGGCGCCAAAACTATCATGCGTGCCGAAAGGGTCGGGCACTTGGGTCAATGGTTTTTCCAGATGCGGCTGCAAAATCTCGCCATTGGGCAGATTGTCCGGCACTTTGCGCAAGCCATCCATATCGTCGGAAAAGCAAATCAACCGCGTGGGCATATCTGGCATCAGCAGCTGAAAGGCTTGGCGCACCATCGTGGTGCGCGCCACTTCGCCGAAAGTGCCAATATGCGGCAGACCCGACGGGCCGTAACCGGTTTCGAAAACCACTTCGCGCAAGCCCAATTTTTCGACCCGTTTGGCGACTTTGCGCGCTTCATCGAAAGCCCAAATTTTGCTGCTCTGTGCTGCTTCTAAAAGAGACATGGTTTTTAACCCTTACCTGACTAGCGGTTCTGGAGGCGAAACTATCAGCCCCCAATATAAAGTCAATTCGCCATATCGGCGCGATATCTGTGAAGCCAAACCCGCCTGCCCTCTTGCCAAGCGGGGTTGGCTTCGTCATAAGTTTTAACAAGCCAATTTTGCGAGCGCGACCATGACGATTGAAAAAACCACGGCCAAGCCGTTTGAGTTATCCTTACAAGATGGGGCGCTGGCCGCCTTGGTTTTGGCGCGCGCCATCGGGGTCGGCGGGTGCGATCAACTCGTCCAATTTCTCGAACCATCGCCCGCCCTCGGCACCGATGCGCTGGCGCGCCTAGATTTTATCGAGCCGCTGATTGGCGATATGGTCGCGGCCAGAGATGGTTTGGACGCCGTCCTAGACATGATAGGAGCCACGGTGACGCCATCCACCATCGCGCCTTTTTATATGCTGCTGGCCGATTACATCGCGCTTTACGGCACGGCAAGCCCCGAGGAAATGCGGCTTTTGCAGCGCTTTGGCGAGGCCATTGGCATCGACCGATTGACCCGCGCCGCACTCGATAGCGCCGCCCAAGCGCGCGCCACGAGCCTGACATGACGGGCCTGGCATGACGAGCGTGAGCGAGTTTTTAACCACCCATGAGGGGGCTTTGCGCAGCGGCGTTTTTTTGGGTCTGCTGATTTTACTGCTCGCCCTAGAGCGGTTGCGGCCGCGCCGCGAGCAGCACGTCAGCGCCCGCCATTTCGCCTCGAATTTAGCTTTTGGGGTTTTAAACGCGCTGATTTTGCGCGTCGCTTTGCCTGGCGGATTGGTGCTGCTGGCCATTGGATTTCAAACTGCCTATCCCACTATTGGCCTGATGGTCTGGCTCGACTTACCCAAGGGGCTGGCGTTCCTCGTCTGTCTGGTGTTGCTGGATTTACTTTTATATTGGCAGCATCGCCTGTTTCACCAGATTGAGTTTTTCTGGAAATTCCACAGCGCCCATCACGGCGACCGCAACCTCAATGTCTCTTCGGGCGTGCGCTTTCACCCCGGCGAAGCGCTGATTAGTTTGGCCGTCAAAGCGCTGGCCATTGTCGCGCTGGGCGTGCCTGCGGCGGCGATAATTCTGTTCGAGGTTTTATTGAGCGCAGCCGCGCTTTTCAATCATGCCAATTGGTCGCTCGGGCGCCTCGATGGGGTTTTGCAAAAACTCATCGTAACGCCCGATATGCATCGCTTGCATCATTCGCGCCTCGAGAGCGAGAGCCGCAAGAATTATGGGTTCTTTTTATCGGGCTGGGATTATCTGTTTGGCTCCTATAAAAACCAACCCAACACGCCCCATAAAAACATCGCCTTGGGGCTGGAAGATATGCCCGAGGACGGGTTTGCGCCAACCCTGCAACGCCCGTTTAAGCCAAGCCTGCCCAAGTCTTAGCCCTCGCTTGGCGAAAAACCTGTGTATGAAAATCGCCTTCGATGGGATTTTTCGCGCTTCGATTGAGTTGTAAAATCAGCTTCAACCCTCGGCTGCTTGCTGGCAGCTTTGCCTTGCTCTCATGCTGCATAATTATGCATGACCTACAAAACTCTGATGCCCGCCTCCCTTCGCGTTCCAGCGATGACATCTGGAACGTCAGTTGCCGGGACGCAAAATTATATTTGCCTATCACGCTGGTATGGGTCGGTATGGGAGTCGGGATCGTGTGGCTGCAAGATTATCACTGGCTGCTCAGTACGCTCTATGGCTTGGTGGTGCTTTCTTGGATGCCGGTTTTGGTCGGCGCGGTGCAATTTGGGTTGCCCTATCGAGCGCGGCCAAAAATGCCTGTCTTGCTAAGGTCGCCACCCGAAACACTCCCTCGCATCACGATTTTGCTGCCCGTCTATAAAGAAGCCAATATGCTGGCGCAACTGGCGGATATGTTATTTGCCCTCGATTACACGGCGGCAAAATTGCAATGTTTGCTGCTCGTCGAAGCCGATGACCGCGAGACAGCGCAAGTGGCTGTGGAAACGACATGGCCAAGTTTTCTCCAAATTATGAGCCTGCCCAAAGGGGTGCCGAAAACCAAACCTCGCGCCTGCAATTTGGCACTGGCGCGCGCTCTCGGCGATATCTTGGTGGTTTTTGACGCCGAAGACAGGCCCCATCCGCAACAATTGCGCGAAGCCGCCGCCCGCTTTAAAGGCAGCCACGCCAATCTAGCCTGCGTGCAAGCCCCGCTGGAGGTCGAAGCGCAAGCGGGCAACTGGTTGCAAAAACAATTTGCACTCGAATATCGCATGTTGTTTCGCATCATCTTGCCGTGTTTAAGCCGCGCCTCCAGCGCTTTGCCTTTGGGTGGCACGTCGAATTATTTCCGCACACGCTTGCTTCGAGAGTTAGGCGGATGGGATGCGCATAATCTTACCGAAGATGCCGATTTGGGCGTCAAACTGGCGCGGGCAAATTTTCAAACTAAGACTCTCACTTTGCCCACAATCGAAAACGCCCCCGATCGATTGGGCACATGGTATCGCCAACGCACCCGCTGGCTGTCGGGTCATATTCAGACGCTATTTGTGCATGCCACCCCACCTAGCACCCGCCTGATTGCTTTCTGGCGCTGGTTTATCTGCATGTTGGTAATGGTGGGAAGACTGGCCAGTGGCCCGACGCATCTTCTGACACTCATCTTAATTGCCGAACAGTGCCTAGCGGCAGATTTCGGCACGCCTTTTCACCTGCGGGTTCTGCTGCCCTTTATCGGCCATTTTATTTTGCTCTTGATACTCATCCGCTTGGCGCCCGCTAAAAATTTCGGCCAACGCTTTTGGCTTGGGGTGAGCCATAATTTTTACTGGTTGATGACTTTGCCACCGCTCTTCAACGCGATGAAACGCATGGCGCTCGGGCAAGTATCTTGGCTGAAATCAGCGCATAAACCCTATGCTTACGAAGTGGCCCCTGCCGCCCCAAAGGCCGAGCTGCTAGCTCTCACAAAAACACAAAAGGCAATACGAGGCTCGTCAGAACGCCATTGACGCCCATGGCCAGCCCCGCGAAGCTGCCAATCAGCGCCGAGCGTCGCACCGCTTCGGCCGTGCCAATGCCATGCGTCACCACGCCCAGCGCCAGCCCTTGCGCGCGCGGGTCGGTGAGGCCGAAGACCTGAAATATTTTTGGCGCGACCAAAACCCCGAAATTGCCGGTGACAATGACAATCCCCATGGCGAGAACCGGAAGCCCACCAATTTCTTCGGCAACCCCATAGGCCATCGGCGAGGTGATCGATTTGGTTGCCAAAGTGGCGCGCAAAGCGGCCTCAAAATCGAGCAGCCCCGCCATGACCACGGCCGAGCCTGCGGCCAACGTCGAGCCTAAACACATGGCGGTCAAAAACGGCACGGCGGCCGCGCGGATGGCATGGCGATTGTCATAAATCGGCACGCCGATGGAAACCGTCGAAAGCGCCAAAATATAAATCAGCCAGTCGCCGCCCAATTGATAGCGCGCCAGCTCAATATCCAAACCGACCAATAAACCGGCAAGGATAATGGCGCCCCAAATCAGCGGTTGCGCCCAAGCTTTTTCTTTCAGTCGCGTCCGCAAAATCGACAGGCCGCGATAAAGCGCCAGCGTGAGCAAAAGCCAAAACAGCCCCTCCAGGCCAGGCCACGCAGGAAGCTCAGTCAGCCTCATGTTCGGACGCCTCCAGTTTAGGCGCCAGCTTTTGAAAAATCCACGCGGTGACAAAAAGCGGCACGACCGTCGAGACGAAAATAATCAGGCTCAAAGGCGCTAAAATCTCGCGCAGCACATCATAAAGCGCCAACATGCCGACCAAAACGGGGATGAAAAATAGCGCCATATGGCGCAGCAAAAACTCGCCCACCAAACGCAAGCCCTCTGGCACGCGACCATACACCCCCAGCGCCGCCACCAAAATCACCACCGCCAAAACAGGCGCTGGAATGGCCACTTGCAGGATGTCTTTCAACGCTTCGCCCGCCAAAAGGCTGAGGCAAAGACACGCGAGCCCGAGAAGAATTTGCATATTAGCCCTGCTTGAAATGCTTCGATAATTTCAGGCCTTGCGCCTGATAATTGGAATTAAGCCCCGCGCCATACAGCGTTTCTGGCAAATCGGTCAGGCGCTCGTAAACCAATCGTCCGATGATTTGGCCATGCTCGAGAATAAATGGCACTTCGCGCGAGCGCACTTCTAAGACGGCGCGCGCGCCTTTGCCATGCGCCTCGGCGGCGCCAAAGCCGGGGTCAAAAAATCCCGCATAATGCACCCGAAACTCGCCAACCAAAGGATTGAACGGCATCATTTCGGCCGCATGGCTCGACGGAATCGTCACCGCTTCGCGCGAGGCCAGAATATAAAACTCATCGGGGTCGAGAATAATATGCCCCAAATCATCGCGATACATCGGCTCCCAATATTGCGCAATCGGCAGAGCATCCACTTTATCGACATCGATAAGCCCCGCATGACGCTTGGCGCGATAGCCCACCAATCCGGTTTTCTTATCGCCTTGCAAATCAATCGACAGACCCAAGCCGCCATCAATATTGGCCGGGCCATCGACCAGCCCGACATCTTCGTGCAAGCGTTTCAGCTCGGCGTCCGAATGGGCGGCGGCGCCACGGCGAAAGCGCAATTGCGATAATTTCGAGCCCGTGCGCACCAAAACGGGGAAGGTGCGCGGGCTAACTTCGAGATATAAATGCCCCTTGTAGCCGGCCGGGACTTTGTCAAATTCAGTGCCGAAATCGGTAATCAGGCGGGTAAAAACATCGATGCGTCCGGTCGAGCTTTTGGGATTGGCAAACCCTGTCGTGCGTTCGGGCAGGTTCACGGCTTCCATCAACGGCACTAAATAGACGCAATCGGTTTCCAAAACCGCGCCGTTTTTCAGGTCGACTTTATGATAGGCCAATTGTTTTAACTTTTCGGCCACCGTGCCTTTTTCGCCAGGCAGGAAGCTAGCACGCACGCGATAGGCTTCCTCGCCGAGGCGCAAGTCTAGGCTGGCCGGTTGAATTTGCGCATCCAAGACGCCGCCCGATGCCCAAATTTGTTTCTCGCGCACCATATTGGCAATGCCGTGCGCGGGCAAAACGCCAACCGCATGGGTTTGTCCCTTGGTCATCAGCGGGATTTTGGCTTCCTCCTCAGCGGAGAAAAGCGGTTCGGTTTGTGGCTCTTCACTCATGGACATCCCGTGGTTTGCGAAGGTGGGGAGACGATTCTCTGTCGTCTATCTTACGCGCAAAATATCATAATGTCTTGACGCGACGGGTAATTTTCGACATGTTTCCCCGACTTGTGGAGATTTGAGCCGGCTGGCTTGCGGCCACATTAAATAAACAGCTAAATCACGCCGGGGCACCGGCCTTTGGTCGGTTTTTTTATGCTCGAAAGAGCATGAGGAGCAAAAGATGGTTAAGAAAAATTGGTCCGCTCAAACAGAGCTTATCCATGGTGGCAATTCGCGCTCGCAGTTTGGCGAGACGTCCGAGGCGCTATATCTCACTTCGGGCTTTGTCTATGACAGCGCCGAACAAGCGGCAGCGCGCTTTCGCGAAGAAGAAGATGGCTATATTTACGCCCGCTTCGGAAACCCGACCGTGCGCGCTTTCGAAGAACGCATGATGGCCCTCGAAGGCGAAGGCGCCCAAGATGCGCGCGCCACCGCCACCGGCATGGCCGCCGTGACCGCCTGCCTGATGAGCCAATTGCAAGCCGGCGACCACATTGTGGCCGCGCGCGCGCTCTTTGGTTCGTGCCGCTATGTGGTGGAAACCTTAATGCCGAAATTCGGCGTCGCCTGCACTTTGGTCGACGGCAAAGATTTGACCGCTTGGGAACAGGCCGTGCGCCCCGAAACCAAAGTGTTCTTTTTAGAGACGCCGAGCAATCCGCTGCTGGAGATTGTCGACATGCAGGGCGTGGCCGATATTGCCCATGCGGCGGGCGCGCGTCTGGTGGTCGACAATGTTTTTGCGACCCCTGTTTTGCAAAAGCCATTTCAATTTGGCGCCGATATGGTGGTCTATTCGGCCACCAAACATATCGACGGACAGGGGCGCTGTTTGGGCGGCGTTGTGTTGGGGTCTGCGTCTTATATTAAAGATGAATTGGCTAATTTCATCCGCCAGACGGGGCCTTCGCTGGCGCCCTTTAATGCTTGGGTATTGTTGAAATCGCTCGAGACTTTGGCTTTGCGCGTCGACGCCCATTGCAACAATGCCGAACGCGTGGCGCAATTTTTGACCGAACACGATGGTGTATCGCAAGTGTTTTATCCCGGCCACGAAAGCCATCCGCAATATGCGCTGGCGCAAAAGCAAATGACGCGCGGCTCCAACCTCTTGGCTTTTGAGGTAAATGGCGGACAAGAAAAAGCTTTTGCTTTGGCCAATGCTTTGGATATCGCTTTGATATCCAATAATCTTGGCGATGCCAAAACCTTAATCACCCATCCTGCCACCACCACGCACGCTAAATTGGCCGACGATGTGAAAGCCGAATTAGGCATTAAGCAGGGGGTTTTGCGGGTATCGATTGGGCTAGAAGACGGGCAAGATTTGCTCAATGATTTTGCGCAAGCTTTGGCACAAATCCAATAATGGGCTAGGCTTTAGTCTGGAGAGTAATTCATGGTGAAGGCAATCACGCGCAATATTTCGGTTTCGGTGGAAACCAATTTTCTGGAAAAAGACAGCGATCCGGAGCAGCAATATTTTGTCTGGGCTTATCGCATCACCATTGAAAACGCGGGCGAGGAAACGGTGCAATTGTTAAATCGCTATTGGCAAATCACCGATGCGCAAGGGCGCGGCCAAGAAGTGCGCGGCGCGGGCGTGGTCGGCGAGCAACCGGTTTTGGCGCCCGGCGAGAGCTATACTTATGCCTCTGGCACACCGCTGCCCACGGCCAGCGGTTTCATGCGCGGCAGCTATCATATGCAAAATAAAGCGGGCGAAGATTTTGATGTCGAAGTCCCCGCTTTTTCGCTCGATAGCCCTTATGACGCGCCGCAATTGCATTAGCGCGGATGCGGGATAATCGAACCATATTTTTCATCCTCGGCTTGCTGCTTTCGGCGGTGGCGCTGGGGATGTTATTGCCCGCTTTGGCCGATGCCGCCAGCGGCCATAAGGATTGGCAAGTTTTTGTCGCCAGTGCTTTGGTGACGGGGTTTATTTCTGGCGCGCTCATCCTCACCAATCGCGGCACGCTGCCGCCTTTATCGGTCAAACAAGCGTTTTTGCTGACCAGTCTTTCGTGGTTGGGATTGACCGGATTTTCCGCCCTGCCTTTCGCCTTTGGCGATTTAGACCTCAGCTACACCGATGCTTTTTTTGAAGCCATGTCTGGCCTCACCACCACGGGCGCAACGATTATCACCAATTTAGATGAGGCACCGCCAGGGATTTTATTGTGGCGCGCGCTGCTGCAATGGTTTGGCGGCATTGGCATTATTGTGATGGCCATCTCGGTTTTGCCGATGCTCAATGTCGGCGGCATGCAATTGTTCCGCTTGGAAAGCTCGGATACGTCGGAAAAAATTCTGCCGCGCACGGCGCAAATTGCTGGCTCGATTACGCGGCTTTATTTCGCCATCACTTTGTTTTGCGTCACCGCCTATATTGTGGCGGGCATGAGTGTGTTCGACGCCATCGCCCACGCCATGACGACCATTGCGACGGGCGGTTTTTCGACGCGCAATGAAAGCTTTGCCGCCTTCTCGCCTTCCGTTTCCATGGTGGCCGTGGTGTTTATGCTGGCGTCCTCGCTGCCCTTTGTCGCCTATCTGCAATTGGTCAATCGTAAGTTCGACAAATTCGTCCAAGACGCGCAAATCCGCACGTTCCTGCTGCTCGCGCTCGGCGCGGCTTTGGCCATGTGGGGCTATCAAGTCAGCCAAGGCGTGCAAAGCGACGGCTCGGCCATCCTCTCGGCCGCCTTTAACACCACCTCCATTTTAACTGGCACCGGCTATGTCAGCACCGATTATGGCGAATGGGGGCCATTTGCTATCGCGATGTTTTTCATCCTCACCTTCATCGGCGGCTGTGCGGGCTCGACCTCTTGCGGCTTGAAAATCTTTCGCCTGCAAGTCATCGTCAAGGCGGGGTGGCGCTATATTCGCCAGCTGACGCTGCCCAATGGGGTTTTTGTCATCCGCTATAATGGCCGCTTGCTCGACGATGAAGTGGCCAACTCGGTGGTGGCTTTTGTTTTGATTTTCATTCTCTCGTTTTCCGCCATCGCCATTTCGCTCAGCCTTATGGGGCTAGACCCGCTGACGGCGCTTTCGGCTTCGGCCGCCGCCATTGCCAATGTCGGGCCAGGCTTGGGGCCGGAAATTGGGCCGACAGGCACCTACGCAGGCTTGCCCGATAGCGCCAAATGGGTGCTGAGTTTTGGTATGCTCTTGGGACGTTTGGAATTTCTAACCGTGCTGGTCATGTTCGCGCCAAGCTTCTGGCGCCGCTAGCCCTATTTGCCAGCCTGCCCCAGCGCTTCGCGTTTGGCTCGTCGGCGCACCATGACAGCTCTGAAGTCTTCCTGCATTCCCAAAACACTCGGCACGAGAAACAGCACGATAAGCGAAGCAAACGCCAGCCCCCAAGCAATGGTAATCACCATCGGCAAAAGGAATTGAGCCTGCACGCTGGTCTCAAACAATAAAGGTGCCAGCCCCAAAACCGTGGTCAGCGAGGTCAGCGTGACGGCGCGGAAGCGATCGCAAATGCCATTGATAACGGCATCGCGAAGCGCTTCGCCAGCGTCGCGGCGTTCTTCGATGCGGCTGATGAGGATGATGGAATTATTCACCAGAATGCCCGATAGCCCCAAGAGGCCGACCATGCTGAGGAACGTTAAATCAAAGCCTTGCACGAAATGGCCTAGCACCATGCCCACCAAACCAAAGGGGATGACGCTCATAATGATAATCGGGCGCGAATAGCTAGCGAACACAAACGCCAAGACGACATAAATCATCGACAGGCCGATAATGGCGCCGGCGCGCAAAGAGCCAAGCGTTTCCGATTGCTCTTCGCTGCGCCCGCCAAAGCCAAATTCAATATTATATTTCGAGGCAATGCGTGGCAGAGCGCCCTCGGCCATATCTTTTAAAACATCATTGGGATTGCCCGCGCTATCGGCGTAATCGGCCACGACTTTCACCGTCACTTTGCCATCGGTGCGCCGAATGGAGGCAAAGCCGGGCTTTTCGACAATATCGACCACCGCATCGAGCGGGACATAGCGCACTGGATTGCTGCCCGGTACGGGCAAATCAATATCGCCAAGCTGTTTCGGGCTTGTGGCGTCTCGAGGTTGCAACACGCGCAAGGTCACTTCCTCATCGCCGCGCGCAAAGCGTTTGGCAATCACGCCTTGCAGCGTGGCGCGGGTTAAATTGCCGACCATTTGATTGGTAAACCCAAGCGCTTGGCCGCGCCCATTGACCTCAAGCAATAGCTCTTGCTTGTTATAGAATAAATCATCGCGCGCGCGGCTGATGCCCGCATATTGCTCTAGCTCTTGGCGCACTTCCATGGCCGCGCGTTTGAGCGTATCGGGATCGCTATTTTGCAATCGAATATCAATGTCGCGCCCGGGCGGGCCGCCACGGCGTTCGCGCACAAAGACATAGCGCAAGCCTGCCATATCGGGGATGCGCTTTTCCCATTCTTTCACAATATCGCGGGTACGCACGTCGCGCGCTTCACTGGCGGTCAGCTCGGCATAGACCAAGGCGCGCTCATCGCCAAAGGCTGTGCGCGTGCGCCCGATTTGGGTAAACACCACGCTGATAAGATTATCGCCATCGGGGTATTTAAGCGCTTGTTCGGCTTCATAAAGCGCCTGCTCAATGCGCCGCGTGCCAGCCTCGGTGGCGGCGCGTTTGGTGCCAGGTTGAAAAAATACATAGGCATTGACCACTTCGCCTTCGGGCGAGGGGAAGAAGCGAAACGGCACGCGCCCGCCCGCCAAAAGCCCGATGCAAATAACCAAAACCGTCAGCCCAACAGAGGCCGTCGTATAGCGCCGGTCGTAAGCGGCGGCGACGAAACGGCGAAAGCGGCCATCACGGAAATTATCAAACCCGTCCAAGAATTTTTTGCGTAGCCCACGTGGCTCGCGCGCGGGCTTGAGCAGCGCATGGCTTAAGTGGCCAGGCAAAACCAAAAAGCACTCCACCAGCGAGGCGATTAAAACGCTCAAGACCACCAAAGGAATGGCGCGCACAAATTGCCCCAAAACGCCCTCGATGAGCAGCACCGGAATAAACGCCGCCAGCGTGGTCAGCGCCGCTGCGGTAATCGGCAAAGCCATGCGAATGGCGCCACCTTCGGCCGCTTCTTGCGCGCTCGCGCCCTGCTCGATGAGCGTCGAGGAATGCTCGCCCACCACAATCGCATCATCGACGATAATGCCAATGGTCATAATCAGCGCGAACAAAGACAACATATTTATGGTCATCTCGAGATAGAACATCACCCCGAAAGTTGCCATTAAAGAGGCGGGAATGCCAGCTGCCACCCAAAAGGCAATGCGCCCATTGAGGAATAAAAACAAAATGCACAAAACCAAAACCATGCCCGTGACGCCATTAAACAGCAGCACATTGATGCGCTGGATAATTTTATCGGCGGTCACATCAAAGATTTTAACTTCCAAAGTCGGCGGCAAAGAAGGCTCGATTTCGCCAATATAGTCGCGCACGGTTTTGGTGATTTTCAACGCATCGGCATTTTTACTGCGCTGCACGGTCAGGCGAATGGCGCGGTTTTTTCCCGACCAGCCTTCGGCGCCATCGGCGTCAAAAGTATCGCTGACGCGCGCCACATCTTGCACTTTCACTTGCCGTCCATCGGGGGTGCTGCGCAAAGCAATATTGCCAACATCTTGGGCGCTTAATGCCAAACCGACTGCGCGCACTTGGCGCTCAACAGCGCCGCGCAAAACCCCGCCCGGCACATCTAAAGACGAATTCGCCACCCGCGTGCCAATGTCGGCAGGGGTTAAATCATAACGGCGCAATTGCTCGCCACGCGCTTCCACCCAAATCTCTTCGGCGCGATAGCCCTCGAGCGTGATTTTATCAATGCCTTTATCCAGCAAGCCGTCGCGCAATTGTTTGGCATAGGCGCGCAGCGCGCGCTCCTCAAACGGGCCCGTCACCAAAACAGAGACCACGGATTCAAAAAACGTCTCTTGCGAGATTAGCGGTTTTTCTGCGTCCTTCGGCAAAGTGACAATCGCATTCACCGCCGCTTCGACATCGGCAACGGCGCGTTGAATATCTGTATCGGGCTTAAACTCGATAGACATGACGCCAACACCTTGGCGAGATTGAGCCGAAAACTCTTTTACCCCATCGATAAAGCGCACTTCGGGCTGAACCGTGGCGACGATATTTTTGTCGATGTCTTGCGCCGAAGCCCCCGGCCAAGGAACGGTAATCGTGACGGTTTTAATTTCTGTCGTCGGGAAAAACTGAACGTTGAGATTGCTGAGGCCAAAAAACCCCAACATAATCATCGCAAAAAACAACAGATTCGCCGCATTGCGATGGCGCGAAAACAGCTCAATCGAGGGGCGCAACATCATTAGCCCTGCTCCAGAACTTGCACCGCCACGCCTGGCGCGGCTTCATTAAAGCGGGTCAGCAAAACCTCATCGCCTGGGGTCAGGCCTTTGCGCACCAAAACGCGGGCGCCATCGTCAATGAAATCGGCCAATTGATGCGCCACCAAACGGCCTTCTTTGACCAAATAAATCCGGTTGTCGGCGTAAATCGCATCCTTGGGGATGGCCATCACATCGGGTACGGGCTGGGCGAGCAGCTCGACGGTTACAAAAGCCCCGCCGCGCAAAATAGTGGAGATATTGCCCCGCACGCCCGCATAGATTTCGACCCCTCGGGTCGATTGCGAAATTTGCGCGCCAACGCGTTCAATCTCCGCCTGGAGGGTAATTTGTTCCGCGCCAACCGCCCAGACCACATCGATTGGGCGACCGATGACCGAGCTATTGCGCAGCAAAAAGCGGCCATATTCATCGTCGGTCATGGTGAAGACGACTTCGTAATTATCGGCATCATGCAAGGTAGCGATGACTTCATTGGAGTTGATCACACGGCCTTGGCGCGCCGATACACTTGCGACATAGCCATCGAAGGGGGCGATGACTTCGGTGTTTTTCAAATCCCGCGCGGCGCGTTGCACCTGCACGGCCAAACGCTCCACCACCGATTGCTGCTGGTCGCGGCGCGATTTTTGAATCACATGTTCGGTGCGCCGGTCTTCCAAAACTTTCTTCGACACGGTGTCTTTGGCAGCTAATTTCTTCGCCCGTTGATATTCTTGATAGGCCAAACCAACCGAAGCCTTGCGCTCTGACAAAAGCGCTTTGGCGCCTTTTAATTGAGCCTCGGCCTCGGCCAAACGGGTTTCATAAGTAAAGGGGTCGAGGCGCAGCAACCAATCGCCTTTGGCAACGCGCGCGCCGTCTTGAAAGCCTGCGCCCGTCGACAGCACTTCGCCAGATACCATGGCGCGTAAATTCACCTGTTTTTTGGCGCGCAATTCGCCAAATGCAGAAATGCGTGGCTCGACCCGCGTATAAGCCACTTGCCGAGCCGTGACCGACCAGACGACTTCTTTGCTCTCGACGGGTTTGGTTTGGGGCTTGCTGGATAGCAATAAGGAAAAGCCGAAAAACCCCATTGCCAAAACCAAAATTGGGATTGGCAATGGTAATTTTCGGGGGGCGCCTGGCACAGCACGGCGGGTCAATTTCGCGAATAAACTCATCTTATCTAACAGTCCTCTTGCCGTTTCTGGCTCGGGTCAAACGGCTTTTTTCCACTCTTTATATATAACGCATAAAACCGGCTTAACCAGTCAGCCGCGCGCTTAGTCTTGCGAGCTGGCGACAAAAGCTTCGTGCGGGGCAAAAACATACTGCTCGTTGCAAAAGTCGCAATGAATCTCAATCGTCTCTTGCGTTTGCATTTCTTTCTGGTCGTCTTCTGGCAGGCCGCGCAGCATATTGTGCACGCGGTCGCGCGAACACGGGCAGGCAAAGCGCAAAGGCCGCGTGTCGAAAACCCGCACGCCCTCTTCGTGAAACAGTCGAAAGGCCAAAGTTTGCGGTTCGATATCGGCGTCTAGCAATTCGCTATCTTGCGTGGTTTCCAGCAAGATTTTGAGCCGATTCCATTCCTCATCGACATAATCTGGGTCGCCCTCTGGCGGCAAATCAAGGCCCCCCGTGGCGGCGGTTTGCTGCACCACAATGCCGCCCGCGCGCCATTCGACTTTGCCGCCTGCCAATAAAAGCGGCGCGGCGGCGAGCTTTAAACTCGTGCCGATTTGTTCTGAACGCTGAAAATACTCCAGCGCCGCCTCGGCCAAAGTCTCGCCTTCCAGCGGCACAATACCCTGATAGCGTTCCATATCGGCGCCTTGGTCGACGGTGAAAGCCATATGGCTGCCCTCGCCCAATAGCCCCATCGGCGACGTATCTTGTTTCAACGCTTCGTGAACCGCCGCTTCGTCAAATTGCGCAAAGCCGCGCATCTCGCCGACCCCCTCGGCATGGGGCGCATAATCGACCATCAGCGTGGAAATCGCGCCTTTGCCATGCAACTGCAAAATAAACCGCCCGTCGAATTTCAACATCGTGCCGAGCATAGACACTAAAACCAGCGCCTCGCCGAGCAGCCGATTGACCGCTTCTGGATAGTCGTGGCGGGTGAGAACTTGCGTCGCCAAATCGCTCAGCTGAACGACGCGGCCATGGATGTTATGCCCGTCGAGGCGGAACGGCAGCACGTAATCAAGGCTAGGCTGGCGAGAGCTTTGAGCCTCCAGAGGGGTATCAGTCATGGCGTTTCCCCATGCAATATAACAACACCGCTTTTTGCGCATGCGCGCGGTTTTCCGCTTCGTCAAAAACCACCGAGCGCGGGCCGTCCATCACTTCAGCCGTCACTTCGCTATCGCGATAGGCGGGCAGGCAATGCAAGAAAATCGGGTCGTCGCCCAAATCCATCAAGCTTTGCGTCACCTGATAGGGGGCAAAAGACGCGGCGCGTTTTTCTGCCGTGGCCGGGTCATCGCTCATCGAAACCCAGCAATCGGTAATCAGCGCGCTGGCGCCTTTGGCGGCTTCTTCCGCTGTATCGCAAAGCGTAATTTTGGCGCCCTTGGCGCGCGCCGCCTCTATCTCGGCCGGCGGCACGGCAAAAGACTTTGGCACCGCCAAAGCCAATTCGAAATCGACCAAAGCCGCCGCTTGCACAAAAGACACGGCAACATTATTGCCATCGCCAAGCCACGCCAAACGCTGACCGCTCAAGCGGCCTTTATGTTCTTCAAAAGTCATTAAATCGGCGACGATTTGGCACGGATGACTATGCGCGGTCAGCCCATTGATAACGGGAATTTGCGCATGGGCGGCCAATTCGCTCAGCGTCTCATGCGGCCCTGTGCGCAACATGGCGATATCGGCAAAGCGCGAGATAACTTGCGCCGTATCGGAAATACTCTCGCCGCGCCCCAATTGCATATCCGATTGGTTCAGCACCATGGTTTGCCCCCCGAGCTGGCGCATGCCCAAGTCAAACGACAAGCGCGTGCGGGTCGAGGGTTTTTCAAAAATCATCGCCAAAACATGCCCCGCCAAAGGCGCATCGGCATCGACCGCGCCCTTGGGTAGGCCTGCACGCGCGGCTTTGCGCGCGGCGCCCGCATCTAGCATTTGGCGCAAGGCATCGCCTTGTAAATCGGTAAAGTCGAGAAAATGGCTCATGACGCCTCTCCTGTTTGCGCTTCCCGCAAAGTTTGACACGCGGTATCTATCGCCGCTATCGCTGTATCTAAATCGGCTTTTTCAACATTCAACGGCGGCAAGAGACGCAAAGTGTTTTCGCCCGCCCCAACGCTGAGCAATTTGGCTTCGCGCAAGGCCGTCACAATGTCCATATTCGGCAACACGCATTCCAAGCCGATCATCAGGCCAGAGCCACGAAGGCCAGCAAAAATATCGCTATTCTCATCGATAATCCGCGCCAAATGCTGACGGAAATAAACCGCCATATCTTGCACTTGCGCTAAAAAACCGTCTTCCAAAACCACATCCAAAACCGTGCTGCCGACGCGGCACGCCAAAGGATTGCCGCCATAGGTCGAGCCATGCGTGCCAGGTTGCATCACCTCGCCCACCGCCTGCGTGGTCAAAACCGCGCCAAGCGGAAAGCCGCCGCCAATGCCCTTGGCAATGGCCATGACATCGGGCGTTATCTCGGCCCATTCATGGGCGAATAATTTTCCCGTGCGGCCAATGCCGCATTGCACTTCGTCGAAACCCAAAAGAATATCGTGCTTGTCGCAAAGGGCACGAAGCGCGCGCAAGAAATCTGTGCCGACATCGCGCACGCCGCCTTCGCCTTGCACGGGCTCGATTAAAATGCCTGCCGTTGTGTCGTCAATCAGCGCTTCCAAAGCCCCAATGTCAAAACTTGGGCATTGCACAAAACCGGTCGGGGCGGGGCCAAAGCCGTCCAGATAGGCTGGATTGCCAGCCGCCGCCAAAGCCGCCAGAGTGCGGCCATGAAAGGCGCCGGCAAAACTAATCAGCGTTACTTTTTCGCGATGGCCATGGGCGGCATGATATTTCCGCATGGTTTTAATCATGCCTTCGGCCGCCTCGGCGCCGGAATTTCCGAAAAACACCAGCTCGGCAAAACTGTTTTCACACAGGCTGTCGGCCAAAGCTTCCTGCTCGGGAATCTCGTATAAATTAGACACATGCCAGAGCTTTTGCGCTTGGGCTGTAATGGCTTGCACCAATTTTGGATGGCTATGGCCCAGAGTATTAACCGCCACGCCAGAGCCGAAATCGAGATATTTTTCGCCCTCGGTGGTGGTCAGCCAAGCGCCATCGCCGCGCGCAAAGCGCAGGTCTGCCCGATTATAATTCGGCATAATATGGCTCGTCCGAGGACTATTGGGCCCACTCATGGTCGTCTCCTAGGGTGTCTTGGCACCCACAGTTAAATACAAAAAGCCGCCCTTAGATTTCAACGAAGGCGGCTTGTTGAGGATGAGTTTTACACCAAAATAGGGATTTGGGGCAAGGCTTGCTTATGCGTTTGCGCTTTATGCGTTTGCGGTTAGCTTTTAATCCGCCAGCCTTTGGCCAAAACATATTGGCACGCCAGCGACGTCAGCACGGTCAAGCCAATCAGCAGGCTGGCGCCAAACCATAGCGAGCCTTCGGCATTGCCCGTCATGGCATAGCGGAAGCCGTCAATCATATAGAAGAACGGATTATATTGCGTAATCGCATAGGCGAAATCGGGCAATTGGCTGACCGAATAAAAAGTGCCAGAAAGAAACGATAGCGGCGTGATGACAAAATTACTTATGGTCGCCAGATGGTCGAATTTTTCTGCCCAAATACCGCCCAGCAAGCCGATTTGCGCCAATAAGGCCGAGGCCACAGCGGCGTAAAACAAAGCGGCAAAAAGATTATGGATCGACATATCGATGAAAATCGACATGCCAATGAAAGTGCCGCCACCGACAAAAATCCCGCGCGTAATGCCGCCCATGGTAATGCCGATGTTTAACTCCAGCGGTGACAAAGGCGGCATGAGAAAATCAACCACATTGCCCTGCACTTTGGCGACCAATAAAGACGAGGACGCATTGGCAAAAGCATTTTGCACCACGGCCATCATAATCAGGCCGGGTGCGAGGAAATTAACAAATGGCACGCCATTGATATCGGGGCGCAAACCGCCCAGCGCCAACGAGAAAATCGCCAGAAACAACAGCGTCGTAATCATCGGCGCCATTAAGGTCTGCATCCAGACTTTCAAGAACCGCTGCACTTCTTTTCGATACAGCGTCCAAAGTCCCAAATAATTGAACCGACCAAAATGGCGAACCCCCAACTCGGGATAGGCTTTGGAGGCGGTGGAAGCGGTGGAAGCGGTGGAAGCGTTGGAGGCGCTTGATTTAATTTCTGATTTTACATTCATGCCCCAGAGGATAGGCAAATTTGGTTTCAGTTCAAGCGGATTTTAAAGCCAGAGATAACGGCTATATTTGGCGCGTGGCGAATCGAATCATGTGGATAAACAGCAGAATCTGATTCCCGACACCCCCTAGGTCTAGTAGAAAGGAATCATTGAGCCACTAGATATATGGGGCTTCAAACCGTTTAACAGGAGAGAAAAAATGGCCTGGACTGAAGATCGTGTTGAAATGCTTAAACAATTATGGACTGACGGGCTGAGTGCCAGCCAGATTGCTCGCAAAATGGGCGGCGTGACGCGCAATGCGGTCATCGGCAAAGTGCATCGCTTGGGTCTTTCGGGTCGCGCGACCCCCGCGCGAGTTTCCACCGCGCGGGTTTCTGCTGGCTCCACGCGGGCGCGACCCTCGACGCCCTCGCTATCGGGCAACAATCGGTTTCGCAGCAGCGATTTGGACGAGATTAAAGACCAAGTCATTCCAGAGCCAATTCTGAGCGCCGAAGAACGCGCCAGCGTCTTGCATCTGACCGAGCATACTTGCAAATGGCCGATTGGCGACCCTGGCACGACCGAGTTTCACTTTTGTGGCGCGCGCTCGAAAAGCGGCAGCCCCTATTGCACCACCCATGCGGTGCAGGCCTATCAGCCGCTAGAGCGTCGACGCAAACGCAAAGCGGCGATTTAATCTCGGCGGTAATATAGCGCGCCCAAACAGAGGGGCGCTTGAAAACAAACCCTCGCGAGCTTCTGCTTGCGGGGGTTTTTTTGGCTTTTCTTTTGGCGCGGGCTCGGCCAGACTGGCGCCAATTGAAATATAGAGGAAACATCATGCGTCAGCTCAAAGATAAAATCTGTGTCATCACTGGAGCCAGCAGCGGCATTGGCGCCGCTTGCGCCCGAGCCATGGCGGCCGAGGGTGCGCTTGTCATCGGCTGCGATTTGCGCCTCGATATGTTGGAAGACGTGGCCAAGCAAGTGAAAGACGCCGGCGGACGCATGGAAGCGCATAGCCTCGATGTCTCCGACCGCGATGCGGTATTTGCCTTGGCGCAAAAAATTGAGAAAAAACATGGCGGCGCCGATGTGGTCTTGAACAATGCTGGCGTGGCGCATGGCGCTTTGGTCGAAGACACCACGATGGATAATTTCCAATGGGTGATGGACATTGATTTTTGGGGCGTGGTGCATGGCACACAGGCCTTTTTGCCGCAAATGATTCAACGCGGGTCTGGCCATATTGCCAATGTATCGTCTATTTTTGGCCTCGTCGGTGTGCCGACACAAAGCGCCTATAATGCGGCCAAATTTGCCGTCCTCGGCTTTAGCGAAGCGCTGCGCCATGAAATGAAAGAGCACAACATTGGCGTCACTTGCATTCACCCGGGCGGCATTAATACCAATATCGTGCGCCATGCCCGTTTTCAGCAAGGCCCCGATATGGAGAGCGAACGCGAAGAAGCCATCCAGCGCTTCCAGCAATTCACCATCACCCAGCCCGAAGGCGCGGCCAAAGCGATTTTGAAAGGCATTCGGAAAAACAAAGCTCGGGTGCTTATCGGCCCCGACGCGGTGCTGGTCGATTGGGCGCGGCGGTTGTTTCCAACCCATTATATGCGCGCCCTGCCTTTCCTGAAAAATATCGGCAAAAAAGACGACTAGTCTTTTTGAATGGTTGACGCCTATCGCTTGGCTGCCTATAAACGCGAATGAGAATAATTCGCAACTAACGGGCGTGAGGGTGGTATGGGACAACTGAAATTTGGGCTTATGCTTGCCTGTTGGATGGGCGTGTTTGCGGCCTCCCCCGGCTTGGTGCAAGCGGCGCAAGTAAACGTCTATTCTTACCGCCAGCCGTTTTTAGTGCAGCCATTATTCGATACATTCACCGCGCAGACGGGCATTGCCGTGAAAGTTATTTTCGCCAATAAGGGTCTCATCGAGCGGGTGCGAACCGAGGGCAAACGCTCGCCTGCCGATGTTATTCTGACCACGGATATTGGCCGCTTACACGCGGCGCGCGATGTGTCGCAAAGCGTAACGTCGCCGCTTTTGAAACGCCATATCCCCGCCATCGCAAGGGGCGCCAACGATAAATGGTTTGGCCTGACTTGGCGGGCGCGGGTTATCTATGCCTCGAAAGCGCGCGTGCGCGAGCGCGAGTTGCGGTTTGAAGATTTAACCGATGCCAAATGGCGCGGCCGCATTTGCCTGCGCTCGGGTCAACACCCCTATAATATCGCTTTATTTGGTGCCCTGCTGGACGCCATGGGCGAGGCCAAATTTAAAACTTGGCTGGCGGGGCTGAAAGCTAATTTGGCCGCCAAACCCTCCGGCAATGACCGCGCACAAGTGCGCCGCGTCTATGGCGGCGGCTGCGATTTGGCCATCGGGAATACCTATTATATGGGGCAAATGCAGACCAATGAGAAAAAGCCCGAACAAAAAGACTGGGCCGACAGCGTGCGGATTATTTTTCCCCATATGCCCAATGGCGGCGCGCATATGAATGTCTCGGGCATGGCCATGGCCAAATATGCGCCCAATCGCGCCCATGCCCTGAAGCTGATGGAATTTTTAATCTCCAAGCCCGCGCAAGAGCTCTATGCCCAAGTCAATTATGAATACCCCATTCGCGCCGATGTCGGCGTATCGCCTCGGGTGAAAAGCTGGGGCGCGTTTCGCCGCGATGCCACGCCGCTCGATACGATTGGCGCTTTGCGCTCGCGCGCCAGCCAATGGGTCGATGAAACAGGCTTTAACGCCGGCCCCTAATATGGCACGCTTCTCTTCTAATGAACCAGGGAGATGAGACGATGAAAATGACCGGTGGGTGCTATTGCGGCGATGTCCGCTATGAGGCCGATGGCGAGGCTTTGATGAAAGTTCAATGCCATTGCCGCGAATGCCAACATATTTCTGGCGGGGGCGCCAATCTGATTGTCGGCGTGGCCGAAGCTGGCTTTACCTATACAAAAGGCGCGCCAGCCCAATTTCGCCGCGACGATATTGAAAATGCGGTAACGCGTGACTTTTGTGGTCGGTGCGCCAGCCCGCTTTTATCGCGTGTGCCGCAAAACCCCGGGGCGCTTTTCGTGAAAGTCGGCTCGATGGATCGGCCAGAAAATTTCGGCACCCCCGATGTGGCCATTCATACGGATGATAAATATGACTTCCATGTGATTGGCGAAGGCGTGGCGCAATTTCCCAAACTGCCCTAGCCGATAAAAAAACCCCGGCACTGCACGCAGCGCCGGGGCTAAGTCTCTCGGGAGTTTGGGGGAACTAGCGAGAGAACTCTGGATAGGCTTCGATACCAAGTTCGGATTTATCAAGACCAAGTAGCTCTTCTTCCTCATCGACCCGAATGCCGATGGTCACTTTGAGCAGGCTCCACAAGAGGCCACTGGCAATCACCGTGAAGGCCCCGACACTGACCACGCCGATGGCTTGCACGCCATAGCTTGCGTCACTGTTCGTGAGGGGAACAATCATCGTCCCCCAGATGCCGCACACAAGGTGAGCTGGAATGGCGCCGACGACGTCGTCGATTTTCAGCTTGTCGAGCAATGGCACTGCCAAGACGACCAGCAAGCCACCGATGCCGCCGATGAAGACCGCCGACCCAATGGAAGGGGTAAGCGGTTCTGCGGTGATGGAGACCAATCCGCCGATAGCCCCGTTAAGCGCCATAGTCAGATCGACTTTGCCGTAGAGGGCTTGCGAAACCAGACCCGCCACCACAACACCACCAGCCGCTGCCATATTGGTGTTGATGAAGATGTTGGAGATAGCCGCCGCATCTGCCCCCGAACCGAGCGCCAATTGCGAGCCGCCGTTAAAGCCAAACCAGCCGAGCCACAAGATGAATGTGCCGAGCGTTGCCAGCGTCATATTGGAACCTGGCATCGGGTTGACTTGGCCGTTGGGGCCATATTTTCCGGTGCGTGCGCCCAAGATAATGGCGCCGACCAGAGCCGCCCAGCCGCCGGTGGAGTGAACCAAAGTGGAACCAGCGAAATCAGAAAAGCCCATGGCATCGAGAAAGCCCGTGCCCCATTCCCAGCTGCCGACGATGGGATAAATAAACCCTGTCAAAAACAAAGTGAAGATGAGGAAGGGCCATAGCTTCATGCGCTCGGCAATCGTGCCAGAGACAATCGACGCGGTGGTGGCACAAAAGACCATTTGGAAGAACCAATCGGAGCCAGCCGCATAGCCGCCTTCGAAGTTGGGCGTCTCGCCCATAATGGCACTATCATCGGCCGACCAGACGCTGAACAATTCGCCAATATAGCCGCCCTCTTCGATGCCATACATCAGGTTATAGCCAACCAGCCAATACATCAGGCCAGCGATGGAGAACAGCGAGATGTTTTTAAAACAAATCGTGGCGACGTTTTTCGACCGCACCATGCCGCTTTCCAACATGGCAAAACCGGCCGCCATGAACATGACCAAAAAGCCACAGACCAAAAACAGAAAACTGTTAAAGACATAGGCCGTCTCTGGGCTGACTTCAGCCGCAGCCGGACTGGCGAGAAGCGCGACACCCGCCCCGAGGGAGAGGGATTTGGCGCAAACTTGTTTCCAGTTACTCATAAACATACATCCACTCCTTACAGGGCTGCCGAGCCAGTTTCGCCCGTACGGATACGGATGGCTTCTTCGACGTTGAGGACAAAAATTTTGCCGTCACCGATTTTCTCGGTGATGGCGCTCTCGCGGATGGCGGTGCAGGCCGCATCGACTTGCTCGTCATCGACGATGATTTCCAGCCGAACTTTCGGCAAGAAATTGACTTCATATTCAGCACCGCGATAAATCTCGGTCTGACCTTTTTGGCGTCCGAAGCCTTTGACTTCGGACGCTGTCATGGCTTCCACACCGGATGCGATTAACGCTTCGCGAACAGCATCCAGTTTGAAGGGTTTGACGATAGCTAAGATAAGTTTCATGGGAGGAACCTTAAAAAGTTAAAAATTAGAAGCTTTGGCCCCAAGAGACCACGAGGCGGGTGTCATCGTTTACACCCTGATTGGCTACATTCATGTCTTCCGTAGCGACCAGCGCAATTGAAAAATCGTCTTTAGACAACGTCAAAGACATATCAATTTGATCCTCGGCGCCGACGAAGTCGCCTTCGTAAAGGCCGTATTGAAGGCCGAGGCCATAACCACTTATTTCAGTGTCATAGCCGAGGGAGATATAGGTCGAATCTCCGGCATCGGCGCCATCGGCATCGGCTAGAAGATAATACGACACGGACAAGGGACCCGTGGCCAAGGTCAGAGAGTATTCGCTGAAATCAACATCGGAGGTCGACTGACTGGAAGGATAAGTGTAGGCGATGTAACCGACATCATAGCTTATGCTTCCAGCTTCACCGGCATAACCAGCATAGTAATCGACCTCTTGAGTGCCATAATCTGTACCTTGAGTGTCACCGACCCAAGTGCCAGCATAAAAGCCATTACCGAAGTCAACGTCGAGGCCACCGGACAAGCTAGTGCCGCCGTCGTTTTGGGTCATACCGCGCCAGAGGTAATCTGTGGTGGCGCCGACATTGGCGCTAATTTCAGCGGCAGAAGCGGCGCCCGTCAGCATAGTGCTGGCCAAAAGGGCCGTTGCGAGGGATTTTTTTGAAATAATAAGCATTTTAAATTCTCCTTTAGCATGAGTGCTGCCCTCTATATGCAATTTTCATGCCAAAGTAGAAAAAGCCCAGGTTTCTGCGCCAAACAAAAAAAGGAGCCACGAGGGCTCCTTTTCACTAGACTTTATTTGACTATAATTTAGGCATTTATTGTATTTTTCACAAAAAGCCTAATTTTTAATCAATTAGGCTTTAATACCCAATTGCTTCAACTGCGGGCCGAGGCGTCCGGTGATAAACAAAAAGTACATTTTGAAATCGCCTGCCAAAGACCAGAGCGGATAGGTAAAAGTTGCGGGACGGTTTTTCTCGATAAAGAAATGCCCAACCCAAGCAAAGAAATAGCCCACCAAAGGCATGAACCAAAGATAGCTCGCCTCGCCAGTATAAATGGCGGCCACAGCAATCGCGATGACCAAGCTGGTGCCGATATAATGCAAGGCTCGGCATACGGGATGGGCGTGTTCGCGCAAATAATACGGGAAAAAACTCGCAAAATCGGTAGGCGGCGCGGCTTCATATTTATCAGTCATGGGTAATCTCCTTATGAATTTTTCGTGCGGATAAGAGGCCAGAGCAATTGTTCGCCGACGCTGGTATCTGGCAGATTTTCAACGCCATAGCTCGGCGGCCGCTGGCGGCTAATTTTGGCCGTGCCAAACAAGACATCCCAGAAAAACAGCAGGTTTCCATAATTGCCTTTATAATGGGTAATGCCATCGTCTTTATAGCGTCCGTGATGCATCGAATGGGTCGACGGGGTCGAGATAGTCCGCTCGACCACCCACATGAGCTTTGAGAGAGCTTTGATTTTATACAAGGGCGCATCCCACTGAACATCGCAATGCGCGCCCGTGATGATGGTTAATTTCGCGACAATATAAAACGCATAGACCCAACCAAAGCCGAGGTAGACCATCACGGCGGCGCCCCAGATGGACGGCATGATGAGGTAGTAAAGAATGGAATTGCGATAGACGAGGCGCACGCTCATATAACCCGAATTATGGTGCGGACGGTGCAGCTTGTATAAGAACGGCACGCTATGCGACAGACGATGCCACCAATATTGCAACATGTCTTCGAACACCAAAAACATAGCAATCTGTGCGGGTATCGCCCAATGCACCAGCGCATTTTCATATTGTGGCAGATAGGTTGTGCCTAAATATTGCACCGACGCAAGAATGAACGGCTGGGTGAAAATCAACAGCGCCAGCGTCGAGACCAGCTCCACAAGGCCATCGCCTCTCACCGCATCGGTTTTGCGGAACAGACCCACGCGCGCCATTTCAAAAATAGAAAAAGCAACAAATATGCATAAAATAGCAATAACTTCCGGGTTCATAGTAACTCCCTTGAACGAGGCAAAAGATAGTCGATATCCGATTTGTCGGCAAGCTGGCGGCGGCAAAATTTTTCTCGCTTAGCTGGCAATTGACACGAGCCAGCGCGCCATGTTCAATGCTGTCATATTTCATCAAGAGGAGTCTCAAAATGAGCGACACACAAGAAGTACTGGTCGATATCGCCGAAGGCGTGATGACCATCACCATGAACCGCCCACAAGCCAAAAACGCCATGAATAAATCTATGGCCGAAGGCATCTCGGCAGCCATCGACGAATTTGAAGGCAATGCTGACATCCGCGTTGCCATTTTAACTGGCAATGGCGGCACCTTCTGCTCGGGCATGGATTTGAAAGGCTTCCTCGCCGGCGAAACCCCATCGGTTCCGGGTCGTGGCTTTGGCGGCATTTCGCATTATTCGCCAGCCAAGCCGCTGATTGCCGCCACCGAGGGCTATGCGCTCGCCGGTGGTTTTGAATTGGTTTTGGCTTGCGATTTGGTTGTCGCTTCCGAGAAATCGAAATTTGGTCTACCCGAAGTCAAGCGCTCGCTGGTAGCGGGTGCTGGCGGCGTGTTCCGTCTGCCCCAACAAATCCCCCAGCGCATCGCCATGGAAATGGTCATGACGGGCGACCATTATACCGCCGAGCGCATGTATGAAGTCGGCCTCATCAATTCCATCACCCCCGAAGGCAAAGCCCTCGACGGCGCCAAAGAATTGGCCGCGCGCATTGCCGGCAATGGCCCTCTGGCCACCGCGGCTTCGAAAAAAATCATGCAGGAATATAAAACCTGGCCACATGATGAAATTTGGAAACGCCAGCAAGTGATTATGGATCCCGTGTTCGCCTCGAAAGATGCCCGCGAAGGCGCCACCGCATTTGCCGAAAAACGCGCGCCTGTTTGGAAAGGCGAATAATATAAAGGGGGCTTAAAACCAAACACTTGCCCCCGTACGAACAAAGGGCGCTCCTCAAAAGGAGCGCCCTTTTATTTGGCTTGCTTGCCTGACGAAACATCGCCAAGCGAGATATCTTAGGGCTGATTGGCGCCAGTTTCTTGCCCCGCATAACTGCCCTGAATGACATAGCTATCGGTGTCCACCTTAAATGTGCCTGCGGTTTGCAGGTTCTGGCGTGAGCCGTAAAGCGCGCCGTTGACCTGTGTGCCGCTATCGGCGCCTGCGTAAGTTATCGAGGTAGATTTCGACGTCACTTCGGAAACCGACAGGCCGACGCTGGCGCTGACACTGCCCGGTAGATTATTGGCGGTGAAATTTCTCAGCTCCCAAGTGTTGCGATTGGCATCCTCTGGGTTGGCTAAATCCATGGTCACTGCAACCTCGCCAAATCCAGGACGCACGCCGCCAGAGGTGGTTACCGTGCCATAGGCATGGCCCGAAAAGCTCACCGAAACGCCAACCAAAGACTGAATGGTATCGGCACTCAAGGCCTGACCAATCGCCCAATGGCCTTGGTGTTGATAGGTCAGGTTTTTCGTCGCCTCATCGGTAAAGGATTCGGTCGTCCAAAGACCTGTCGAAATCTGGTCGCATTGGCATAAAACAATACTCGTCTGCTGCTGCAATCTCGATATCGAGTGCGTGCTGACGCCAGGTTTATAATCGCCATTCTTATCTTCGACCGCCGTCAAATTGGCCGCATAGACGGCATGTAAGGCATTTTCGAAATTTTTATTTTCCGCACTCAAAACAGCACTCAAGCGATCGATGAGTGTCTCGGTTGCATCGACAACCTCCTCGGCTCGCTCGCGGCTTTGCTTCAGGCTTTCCTCAAGCAAGTCCTTAAGCAAGTCCTTAAGGTCTATCTGGAAGATATCCTCTTCAATTTCTGGCACTTCGACCTTTGGAACATTGACGTATTTATAGTCATCAGGGCTTTCTGTTTCTTGGTAGAAGTCTTCAAAGAACTCTTCGCTGAAAGTATCTTTAAAGCTGTCTTCGCCGACATCTCTTAAATCTTCAAAGTTAGTTTCTTCTCTATAGGTTGGCGTGAACTGGGTTTTTTCATCGAAGCTGGAGTTGTCGAACTCGGTGTCTTCGAAACCTGTTTGCGAGTCAAATTGCGTTTCGAATTTCTCTTCCAGAGCGGCAATCAGTTGATTTGTATAGGTTTCGCGGGTCGCAAAAGCGGTGAAGTCGTCCGGCGTTTGCGCGGTCTCTTCTTTTTGGCTGGTTTCGAGAACCTCCTTTAGCGGCGCTGCCTCTTCAAAATCCAAGAAGCTGAGCAAGCCAAGTTCTGTGCCGGCTTGGCTCTGGCTCTCGATTGCCCCGCGCTTTGTCGACACGAATATTTGAAACACATCTTCGGCCTTTAACTCGGCTGATTTGCCATCGTCGCTTTGCGTGCGCAATAAAACATTGCCGTCCTTGGTATCAATCGAGACGTTTTGGGCTCGGTTGGCTTCATCATTTTTACCGTAGCGGGCTTGCAAAGCATCGCTGGTCGACAAAGCCCCCCCCAAAGACACGAGGTCTTTGAGGCTGCGTTGCTTGAGATCCTCTGGCAGACCGATACCATTGGCCTCGGCCAAACGGTCAATCGCGCTCAAGGCATCTTCGCGAACAATATCCGCGCTCACCACTTTGGTGACATTTTCGGAATAGAAGTTTTTGGCCAAATCTACCCCGACCACTCGCGTGGTCACTTTGGTGTCAAAGCTGCCCATGGTCAGCAACATTTTATCCGAGGCACTATCGGTAATATAACTGCGCTGCGTTCCGACTTCGCGCAAATTGGTATTTTTCGTGCGCGCCACCACCAAGGGGTCAAAGCTGTCACTGGGTTTCAAAAGGCCGAACTCATCGACTTCCAATTGGCCCAATTCAAACAATTTGGCCGAATTAGCGTCACTCGATAACACCGCCCGGGTCGCACTTACATTATTTTTATACAGCGCCTCCGCACTAATTTCTTGCGGCTCCGCATAAGAGAATTCCGACAAAGTCACCTCGCTGATGAAGTCTTGTTCGCTGTCTTCATAAGCCACATCATCATAAAGATTGTTTTGCTCAAAGCGTTCGGTCGGCACCAAAAAGCCATTTTCATCGACGCTCAAAAGGCCTTCGTTAACCATGTCTTTAACAGTGTCATCGAGTTCGATCATCTGCGCGGTTGGCACAATATTGCCTTCCTCGTTAATCGCAATCGCCCCGCTATTAATCAGCTGCGCCGCCTCTGGATCCAGCTCGATAAGCTCCGAACTGGCTTTCAGCTTGCCATCCGCGCCCAGCTCCACAAGACCGGTTTCCAATGGATTGTCGACCAGCACATCGCCAGTTTCGAGAGTGCCATTGGGCGCCTCCCTTTGCGAGGTTTGCGCGGGGTTAGCGGGTGCCTCTTCGGTTTGCGCCTCACCCGCTCCGCTTGGTGCGGCTTCTGGTTCTACAAAACTTTCCTCGGCCTCGGCATCAATGCCTTGTTTTTCTTCCGCCGCGCTGACCGTGCGGCTGGCCACACTGCCGGTCTGGCTGCGCTCGATGAGCGTGCCGACACGTGCGGTTTCAAAAATGCCTTCGGGCGTGGTCACGCTCAAATTGCCATGCACCAATTGCGCCTGCATACGCCCCGCTGTGTCGACCGATACTTTGGCAATGCCGCCCCGAATGCCGACCGTCGCCTCGCCGGCATTAAAGCTGACTTGGCCAGCGCGTTTGGAGAGAACCCCGCCGATAAACCGCATAGACCCTTTTTCGATTCGGGCGCCGATTTTTCCGTCCAATTGCTCTGGGTCGAAAACAAAACTATCAATCACCAACCGCGACGATGGGCCAATATTCATGGTCGAGCCATCGACGAATAAAACTTGCGTGCGCCCACGCGGGCCCGTTTGAACGATAACGTCTTGGTCGATGGCATCGCCCACGGCAACGATTTTCAAATCTTCCATTGTGTCGCCAATGCTGGCCTGGGGTATCACGGCCGAGGCCACACCCACTTTGGTCACCGCCAGCGCAGGCGTAAAGCTAAGCGATAAAGCGGTGCTGCTGATGAGCGCGGCGCGCGCCACGCGCGAGGTCAGGTTGAAACCACGTGTGAAATCTATCATTGGAAACTCCTAGAAAACGTCAGCGACCCGGTCAGGTCGTCGTATCTCGAACTTGGGATATTGCTGTCTCGGTCGACATAATTGGCGGCCAAATCGACGGATATGCCGTAAAAGCTGCGCTGTGCCGAAAGGCTGGCCGTCAGGTCTTTGTCATGGCGAATAATGTCTAGTGCGGCATTGGCTGTGCGCACATCGCCTTCTTCGCTCTCTCTCCAGCCGAGGCCAGCGCCCAATTGGGTGCCGCGCCAAGTTTGGCTGTAAGATACACTTAAGACTGCGCCAACGGAGGATTCATATTCCGCCTCTGCATCGGTCTGGTCGACTTTAAGCGCTAAAGACGTATAGCCTCCATTATTGTGAATATGGCCAAGGGTGAGGCCGATATTATAGCGCCCGCCATCTTTCGCGGCATCGGTTTCCATTTCATGGGTTTTATCAGCGAGCTCAAAAGACAGCGCGACCGGATTGCGCGCGCTCGCATAGCCATTCACCGACATGCCAACAGCGCCCGTTACGGCATAGGCATTGACGGTGCTGGTATCTACCGAATTGGCGGAAATATACGGCGATAAAGTCAGTGGCGATTTGGCGCCGCGCACCAAAGGCAAGGTAAGCCCCATGCGCAAACTGGTTACATTAATATCCAGCGTATCCAATTCATCGCCATTTTGTCGGCTGGAGTATTGGTTGAGACTGGCATTGAAACGGCGCTCGGTTAACCCGTCTAACTCGCGACTATAGGAGACAGAAATAGAGCCGGAACTGGCCGTATCTGAATCGGGCCCATCGGCTTCTTCGACGCTCAACTCTTCCACGCCCTCGAGCGGTGGATTAATACTTTCTTTCAAGTCATTATAGGCGATGATATTGGTCAAAGTCGGGCGCGTCACGGCATTGGATGCGTGTTTTGCGCCAACGCTGACCGACATAGCAAAACTGCCCCTAGCATTGGCTTTGCGAGTTTGGCTCAATAATATCTCGGCCCGTTCGCGCGCTGTTTCATCAATGTCAGTGGCTTCTAAAACTTGTAGAAAATAAGCTTCTGCCAATTCGGGTGCCTCAAGGCGCAAGTATAACATGCCCAGCTCTAACCGAATGAGCGGGAGGCCACTGCGGCCAATCAGCAAGCGTTCCAGGGTTGCCACGGCCGCCTCGAAGTCTTCCAACTCAATGGCGCGACGCGCGAAAGCCAAGTTCAATTCAACTTCATTAGGCTGCTTTAAGACCTCGCGAAACATCGGGTCTAAAGCCGCAGCCCCGGGACCGCGCAGCAAGGTTTGTGCGCTGGCTGTTAAAGCGAACCCAAAAGTCAGAGCCCCCATGTGAGCCATGAGAACAAAAGCGGCCAGACCACGCCGATCAGAAATTACAGAAAACATAAAACTCCCCAACCACCCTGGCTGTTAGCTAACATTTTATGGGGTGACAAGCTAGCTTTACGTGTCCTATATGTGACTCTAATTGCGGAGGAGTTCCCCATGTTTGTTAGTAATTCCCTCATTAAGCTCGTAAATTATGCCCCAAAAAGCCTCCTCATTGTGGTTTTTGGGTCTCTGCCCTTACAGGCCTCGGCGGCGCCTCAAATTGGTGTGACCGCTGCCTTACGCGGCGATGTGGTGCGCACAGCTTCTCTAAAAACTGGCGTATCCATTGGGCAAATGTCCTCGGGGCAAGAGGTTTTCCTCGGCGATGACATAAAAGTCGGCGCCAGAGGCCGTCTGCAAGTCATGCTTCTTGATGAGACCGTGTTTACGCTGGGTGCCAATTCGATGATGCGGATTGATGAATTCGTCTATGACCCCAACGAGGCAAGCCAAAACAAGCTTTCCACAAGCATCCAACAAGGCGCCTTTCGTTTCGTTTCTGGCCAAATTGCCAAAAGCGATAAGCGTGCCATGACGGTACGTCTTCCCAGCGCCACCATCGGCGTGCGCGGCACATCGGTTGCTGGCGATGTCGAGGCCGATGGCTCCGCGTCGGTTATTTTGCTTGGCCCCGCCCCCAATAATGCGCTGGGACTGCCCGCCGGCGCCATTAATGTTGCCAATGCAGGTGGTGCTATTGATATAACGCGGCCCGGTTTTGTCACTCAAATTATGGCCGATGCCGTGCCCCCCGCGCCGCCCCAATTGGCATCTCCGGCGCAAATTCAAAACCTAGAGCGCGCTCTCTCGGAGGATGCCACTCAAGAGCTGGCCGAAGGCTTGGGCGTAGCCCCAGCAGAGCTGACAGCGCAGCGCGGAACCGATAGCGATGGCGACGGCCAATTGGACAAATTCGCCTCTAATGCCACCTTGAGCCAGGCCATCCTGGCTTCTACAGGGTCGGATGGCGGTGTAACCAATGATGCGGATTTGTTGGAAAAAGTGGCTGACACCTTGTTTGGCGATCTTGATTTAAACGAAGAAGAAACTCGAGAATTTTTCCAAGGCATTAACCTGGGCGAAGATATCGGCAATCTTTTGGCTGGCGATTTTGAATATTTAGGCCCCACAAGCCTTGCCGATTTGGCCGACTTTGGACTGAATGGAAGCATTAAGTTTGAAGGCTCAGGCGCCCAAATTACCGACCAAAACGATGTAAATGCGGGCGCTTTTGGGCTCACTCAGGTTTGGGATTTTGCCAATCAAGATGTCTCCAGCAATATTACCGGTAACTTCTCGCTCGGAGATGGTGCTGGAAATACACTCGCCGGAGCGTTCATGGGGGCCTCGCAGACCGTTAGCTTCGCCACCGCACGAGGCAATGCAAGTGTGGTATTTTCAACCAGCTTCTCTTCGTCCGTGCCCGCGAACCCCGGTGACCCAAGTGTGATGCAAAGCCCCAACTCTTATGCTGAAGTTGGCGGTGACGACAATGGGGCTGGAAGGGCGCTCTATTACGCCCCGGGCAGTGACGCCAACGGCACGCTAGAAAACCGATTGTCGAACATTGCCACTTTGGATGCAGCAAGCCAAACCGTGATTACCGATAATACCGATCAGAACTCAAATTATCAGTTGGATGTTCGCGTCAGCAGTTTCCTCTCCAATGTCGACCGAAAAGATGGCGGCGAGACGACGGCGAGCTTTGGCGAAGGGGGCGTCAGCATCGAACTTTTTCAGGGCGATTATCAAAACCCTTCGGTCGTTTTGAACAAAGCTGAGGGAACCATTTTTGCCATGAAACGGACTGTGTCGGAGTAGTATAATGTATCGTAATCTCTTCCCCATCGCCCTGGCGGCCGTCAGTTTGGCTTCGCCAGCCTATGCCGATATCACTTATGCCGAAATTCTGGCCGACCCCGATAATCCAGCCCTCAACCAGCAGTTCGCGCGCGAACGCTTAGCAACAGGCGATGCCAAAGCGGCACTAGCGGCCGTGGAGCGTGTCTTGGTGGCTGAGCCGACCAATTTAAGTGCGCGCTTGTTCCGAGCCGAAGTACTGGCCGCTTTGGGGGCCGACTTGCAGGCCAAAGGCGAGCTTGAAGCCTTGGCCGCTTTGCCTTTGCCAGAAAATATCAACAAACGCTTGGCAAGTCTTCGCGAGCGGATTTCCCAACGTGCCAAAAAAGTAAACACGCAACTCAATCTCGCCGTCGGCTTTTTGCAAGACGATAATGCGACCGGCTGGCCTGGCGACAATACTATTTTACAACAAGGCAATCCCGAGCAGGGCTATTATCAGGAGGGGTTTGGTGCCGAGCCCGACATTACCAGCCAGACCAAAGATAGCGCGATATCGCAAACCGCAGCCCTAACCACCACCTATGATTTGGGCAGCGAGACATGGCGCGAGGCCTTTGTCTCAGCCAGCTATAGCTCGAACGGCGAGAGCGATACTAAGTATCTCGATAATCAAATGACGGCTTTGGGCCTGGGCCTTATCTATAAGCGCGGCAATCTAACCCTCACGCCGCGCGCCTCGGCAGTTCAGATTGAGAATGATTTTCTTGACCGTTTGGGCAATTATGACATTCTCGCAACCAGTCTCGGTGGCCATTATCAAGTTTCGCCGCAACGTCGTCTGACCGCAAGTTTGGGGCAAACGCGCCTCTCATTTGAGGGTACGAAAGACAGCAATGACACAAAAACCCTCTCTGGCTCTGTGGGTTATGAGATGGCCTTTGCGGGTTCTTATTTGTTAAATGTCGGTCTGTTTGGCCAAGATTTGGATAGTGTAAAGAACACAGATTTGGACAAGAAGCTGGCGGGCGTAAACTTGAGCCTGCGTAAGGGCGTAAAGCTGGGCCAATTTGTAACCCTGAGCGGAGTCTATTCGCAAAGCCAATACGACAATGTCTATTCGCAATCCTACAATCCGCAAAGCCAATCCATCGGCGATGGCACCAAGCGAGAGGATGATACTAGCTCGGTCAGCCTCAGCTATTTGGTCTTGGGGTCTGCTTTATCGCCAAAGCTGGCGAATGTGTTTTTCACGGCTAGTTATACCCACAAGAAAACCACTTCCAATATTGTAGGGTTCGGCCAGACGCGCGACATTGCCAATTTAAGCGCAAATTATATTTTGCGGTTTTAACCAACCAATAAATCGGTAAATCCGGTCAGCCAAAAGGCGATGGTGATGGCGCCCAGTAAAGTCGACACCACGATGGTGCTGGAGGCGTCGGCTTCTGCGGTTTTATATTGCGTCGCAAATACCGCGGTGAAGACGCCCGTTGGCATGGCTGCAAGCAACGTGATTGTAGCGGTAAAAAGCGGCTCGAGAGCAAAAACATAATGCGCCGCGCAATATACCAACAAAGGATGCACGCCCAATTTGAAAACCGAGATAAACACGGCCGAGCCGAGGCTGTCGCGCCAAGCGATATGCGCAAGCTTTCCGCCAACCGCAACCAAAGCCACGGGGATGGCGGCGCTGCCCAGCAAATCTAAAAATCGGTCTATCGGCGGCGCCAGACCCAAGCCCGTAAAATTCCAAATCACGCCGCCCAAAAGCCCCAAAATAACTTGCTGTCCCGACATGGCGCGCGCCAATTTTGGCAAGAAGCTCCGCAAGCTCAAACTTGGGTTGGTAGTCACCTCAAGCCCGATGAGCGCCACGGTGAAAATCAGCAGCCCATGAAAGGCCAAAACCAAAAACAACGGCAAACCCGCAGCCGGGCCAAAGGCGGTTAAAATAATCGGAATGCCCAACATCACCGTATTGGAAAAGCTGGAGCCAAAGCCGAAGATAACCCGCTCGGAAGGCGTCTGTTTGGACAAAGCCAATCGCGCCACCGCCATGGAAATACCCATAGTTGCCAACATGGCGCCATAATAAGAGCCCCATAGCCCCCAAGGAATGACGGTGGGAAATTCGGTCAGCGCCACATTGCGAAACAACAGGGCGGGCGCCGCGAGCGCGAAGACAAATTTATTTAACGTGTCGACATTTTCAGGCAAAAAAAAGCCGCGCCGCGCCGCGCCATAGCCCACGAGGATGACGGCAATTACCGGAAAAATGACACCAATCGATTGAAACATGAAAATGGCATAGCAGATTTTCCCCGCCATGGAATTATTTTATCCGCGCAAAGCCAAATGCGCTGGGCGTCTCGATTGGCTTTTCTGGCGCGGCGGCATAAGTCTTAATTATGGAAAATCAGCCAAAAGACTTCGCCGATAGAGACGCCCTCCTGGCTCATGTGCGCGCGCTATCCCCCTCCCTCTCGCCCAAGGATGTGCAGGTTTCAGATACCGTGGGCGGACGCCAAGCGGGCGAAAAACGGCTCGCGAAAATAGACCCGATTGCTTATGGCCACTCGCGCAATTATCTCGGCGGTGCGGTTAGTTATCTCTCGCCCTATATTCGCCATGGCATTCTTTCGCTCAATGAAGTGCGCAATCTTGCGCTAAAGGCAGTGCCGCAAGGCGAGGCGATAAAGCCGATCGAAAAATTCATCCAAGAACTCGCGTGGCGAGATTTTTGGCAAAGGGTCTATCAACAAAATCCCGATTGGATTTGGCACGATGTGGAAGACTATAAAACCGGCTTTACGCCCGACGATTATAGCGACACGCTGCCTGACGATATTCAAACCGCGCAAACCGATTGCGCGGCGATAAATTATTTCATCACCACATTGCAAACCACCGGCTATTTGCACAATCATGCGCGGATGTATTTGGCCGCCTATATCGTCCACTGGCGGCGGGTGAAATGGCAGGCGGGGGCGCGCTTCTTCTTGGCGCATTTGCTGGACGGCGATCCAGCTTCCAATAATTTGAGCTTTCAATGGGTGGCCAGCACATTTTCGAATAAGCCGTATTTTTTCAATCTCGAAAACTTGCAAAAATTCGCCCATCCGCAAGCGCCTTGCGAAGAGGCAGATAATCAGGCCTTGGCGGGTTCTTATGATCAATTGGCGGCGCGACTGTTTCCCTATGGGGTGAGCTTATGAGCGACTTGATTTGGCTACACGAAGAGGCGTTGCGCGCCAGCCACCCGTTGTTCTCGGCGTCTTCCGCGCCCACACAATCGGTATTTATTTGGGACGATGCCTATATGGAAGCGATGGGATATGGCCTCAAGCGTCGGGTTTTTCTATATGAAACGCTGCTTGAGTTGCCGGTAGATATTTATGCGGGCGACACAATAGAGACGCTAAAGGCGTTGGCCGAAACCAGCCATACCAGCCGCCTGCTCGCGGCCACCACGCCCAACCCGCGATTGAACGATATCATGGGCGCCCTCCCGCTTGAGGTGACGCGAGTGGCGGAAGACGCATTTGTCGAAATGCCCAACCCCGAGGGCTTGCGTCGGTTTTTCAAATATTGGAATAAAGCTAAAAAATTAGCTTTCCAGCCGAATGGGACGCGTTAGTTTTTGAGACTGGCGTCAATCGCCTTGCGCATTTTTTTCGAGCCGGGTTTGGTCATCGATGAAAAATACGTCACCGGACGACCTTCGCCGTCGATGAGGAATTTATAAAAATTCCACTTTGGGCTGCCGCCCGTTTCGGCCTTCAGCCATTTATAAAGCGGATGCGCGCCCTCTCCCTTGACCACGAGCTTTCCGGACATGGGGAAATCAATATTAAAGTTCACTTGGCAAAACTCTTTGATTTGGCCTTCGCTGCCTGGTTCTTGCTCGCCAAAGTCATTGCTTGGCACGCCCAAAACCACCAGTCCGTCATCGCGCTTTTCTTCCCACAGGCTTTGCAGGCCGTCATATTGTTTGGTGAAGCCGCAATAGGAGGCGGTGTTGACCAATAAAATTGTCTTGCCCTTAAACTGCGCCAAAGACATATCGCCGCCATCGATAGACGGCAGATTGAAATCATGGGCGCGGCTTTGGGTGCCAGCAGCTTGCGCGCTTGACTCGGAAGACAGCAAAACCAAAAAGGTGAAAATGGCGATGTAATTTCTACTCATAGATTTTATATAGTCCTTTTCCCATCATTTCCCAAAGGGAAAGCCAGCTGGTCCCAAAGGGAAAGTCCGATAGGGCGACTTTCGCGCAAAGCTCGAGGTTAGACATTGAACAATGCGCCCGCAGCATTGTAGACTGCAAGCTCGGCAGAAAAGGCTTCGTGAGTGTTTCTATTTAAAGACGAGAGCAATACGCATTTTGAATGCCCGTCATGCGGGCAGCGCGGCTTGGTGCCGAGCGATGTTTTGGCCGAAACCCTCAAAGAAACCGAATATGTGCGCATTAGCTGCACCCGATGCGCCACGAAATTCGAGCCGACCGCCAAACCGCTCGAGACTGCGACCCCCGAGACGGAAGAAAAACCCGAACAAGAAATCGGCAGTCTCCCCGTCTGGCTTAGCGCGCCCGAACGCGCGAAACCAGAAACCGAAGTTGCCCAAGAGGTGGAACTAGAAGTCGCCTCGGAACCAGAAGCGCCAGAGACCGTTGAGCCTGAAGGTCAACCGGAACCGGAAATAGAGCTTGAAATAGAAGTAGAGCCAGAACGAGAAATAGAGCCGGAGCCGGAGCCGGAGCCGGAGCCAGAGCCAGAGCCAGAAATAGAAATAGAGCCAGAAATAGAAATAGAGCCAGAACCAGAGCCGGAACCAGAACCAGAAATAGAGTTGAAAATTGAGCCTATTCCAGAGCCTGCTCCCGCTATGGCGCCATCGGGGGGCGCCAGCAATAAACTGCAATTTCTCGCGGTCAGCCTAGCCGCTGTCTTGTTCTTCCTCGGCGGCATCCTGCTTTTGGCCAGCCGCTAGAGCTTTACAGCCACCGGCGGGTTTTGGCTTTATAATTACGATAAATCTGGCCGAATTCAGCCTCTAGGTTTTCTTCTTCTTTATGTATCCAAACCAGTTGCACGCCGATGACAAAAATCGGCACGACCGCCAAAGCCCCCACATGCCCGCTCGCCAAAGCGCTGCCCGTGAGCAAAATCGCCATCGCCAGATAAATCGGGTTTCGCGAATAGGCAAAAAGCCCCGTGTCCATTAACTGCGACGGCTGGCCATCGGGAATAATCGTCGTCTCATGTTTTCTAAAACTGGCGGCCATATATAAAATCGTGGCGAGCCCAAGCGCCATCAGCGCGATGCCCGCATATTGCCAAAGCGGCGACATAATGGGGCGCACCGGCGCCAGATAGGCCAAAGCCAATTGCCCTAAAATGCCCGCCAATACCATCAGAGGGGGATAAATTTTCATTGTCGTCTCCTATCTCTCCGGTGCCTTAAGCCGAAACGGGAAGCGGTTCCCATATATCGACAATGCGACCTTTCTCAAAAATTGCCAATTTCGGAAACTGCAAAAACACAGCTTCGCTTTGGTGAGGACGCAAGAACACAAACTCATCTACGGCCAATTTTCCGCGCGCCAAAGCTGCGGGGCCAACCAGTAATTCTTGATTGCTCGAGCGCCCCATCAGTGGGCTGGGGGCCAATCCTTTCGGATAGACCGCGCTGGCCATCCAATAGCCGCCATGGGTGAACACGCTGGTGCCAGGGCTTATCGCTTGCAGCATATCGCCTGCCTGTTCGCCGCCTGGAACGCGCACGCCGTTTTCTACTTTTAGCGCTGGTGTCGCGATAAAGGCGGCTGGCACGAAAGGTTTTAACAGGGGCGTATCAAAATCACTCGGCTTAACCAAAGTCGAGCCCGCCGCCAATTCATTGGCCAATTGCGTGTCTTTATAAAGCCGAAAGGTCGGGCTGCCCGCCATATTGCGCACCATGGTTTTGACGTGGCGCGCGCCGAGCGTGGCGGTGCTTTGCGCCAAGGCTTGCGCGTAGATTTTCTGTGTCTCTGTTTTGGCGCGCGCGGGCCAGCCTGCCAGTTTTGGCAATTTCGCCAGATGCGGCTCATAGCCCATCAGGCCCGACAGCGAAAGCTCGGGGGTGTTAACGATTTCATCGAGTGCCGCTTGCAGCCCCTCGCCCGGTGCCATGCCGCCGCGATGCAGGCCGACATCTATTTCTAAGTTAATCCGCAAAGGCAATTTTTGCGCCCGCGCCAGCGCGCCATATTGGCTCGCGCGCTCGGGCGTATCGACCAGCCATTGCACGTTCGACAGGGTTTTTTTCTGGCTCGGCTTTAGCCCCCCAAGCATTTGCGCCATTGCCGCCACCGGCACGGGCTTGCCGAGCAATTGATCATAATCTGGCAGACGCGCCAAAAGCTGCGCCACCATGGCCGCATTGAAACTCATCAACCGATCCGTACGCGCACGTTTGGCGACATGCACCAACAGCTGCTCGCTGGGCAATGATTTGGCGACAATGCGATAGGCCATGCCGCGCGGCAAAAACCCTTTCAAGGTGTCGATGTTCTGATTGAGCCGCGTTTTATCGATGAGCAAAACCGGCTCGCAAATACCAGCCTTGGCCAGAGCCGCTTGCAGGCCCGCAAAATAAGCTCGGGATAAAGAAGCCGCACCACTCATCGAGATGGCTCCAATAGCGAGCTCAAATAAGGATTTAGAAACCGCCCTTGCGGGTCTAGCTGTTTTTGTAGCTTGGCGAAGTCTTCGAACTTTGGATAGGCGGCGCGCACTTGCTGGCCATCCATCGAGTTTAATTTGCCCCAATGCGGACGCCCGCCCGCGCGTTGGAAAATCGGCTCAATTTGGGTGAAGAGAAAATCATAAGCATCGGGCGCGTGCGTATGCACGGCTATCGACACTCTTGGGCCGGCGTTAAACGGCGAGAGCCACGCGGTATCGCCAGCCGTCATGCGGCACTCAAAAGGAAAAAAGACATCGCCGCGTTCGCGTTCAATCAGCTCGCGCACTTCTTCCAAAACCTCTAACGCCCCCTCGGGCGGCAAGTGATATTCCATCTCGTTGAAAGGCACATTGCGCTCGCTGGCCAGAAGCTGCCAGCTTTCGCCAATGATGTTTTCTTCGGGCGCATTGGCAATGGCGGCGCCGAGAAGGCGTTTTCGCAAAAACGGAAACCAGCTCAAATAATCGCGCAAAGCTTTGAGCTGCATCACGCCGTCATCGCTTTCCGCCAACAAGCGGGGCGTGTCGGGCGCGTCGGTTTCATCATGGGTGATGACCATGGCGGTGGCAGAAAAAGGAATATAGAAAAACTCAAAATTGCGATGCGTCTGCCACAGGGTTTCGGCCTGCTCGAGAACTTGCGTATAGGGCATAAAGCGCACGCGGCGATGCAGCTTATGGCGCGCCACCAATTGCATTTCCATTTCGGTCAAAACGCCCAGACTGCCCAAAGCCACTTGCGCCGCGCCCAAAAGCTCGGCGTTGGATTTGGCGCTAATCTCCATCTCCTCGCCCGTGCCCGTCACCAATTTCAGCCCTTTGATTTCCGCCGCCAAACAGGGCAGGTTTTTGCCCGTCCCATGGGTCGCGGTCGAGGTGGCACCTGCTAGACTTTGCACATCAATATCGCCAAGATTGCGAAACGCCAATCCCGCCTCGGCCAAAGCGGGCGATAAATCTTTCAGCCGCGCGCCCGCGCCCAGCCATGCGGTTTTCTTGCGCTTATTTACCGAGCGCACGCCGCCAAAGGCATCGAGGCGAATAATTTTACCGTCGCCATCGGCCGGCACCAAGGGCGTCCAGCTATGGCCAAAGCCGACCGGGCGCACCGCCCCTTTTGTGGTTTGGATGAGCCGACTTAACGCGGCGGTGGTTTGCGGCGTTTCGACCTGAGCTTCAGAGGGCGCCAAAGATTTCGACCAATTTTGCCACCCGCTTTTGGCCTTGGGTGCGCTAGCTCGTGCCGCACCGCCCGAGACAAAAGAAGCCAAAGCCGAAAGCCCCAGCGCTTTTACAATTTGTCGTCTTTGCATTCCCTACCCCTTCGCTATGGCTTAAACGCTATAAGCGGTAGGCCAGATTGGCAAGTTATCTATGCGCTCTATTTGCCCGAAAAATTACGCAAAGCATAATTGGCCGTGGTTTGCGCCACCAGCGTGCCAGCCTCATCCGTAAGCTCGGCCACCAAGGTGAAATCAAACCGACCGGTCTCTTCCAGCTGCTGGTTCATCTCGTCGGCTTGCGCTTGGGAGAAATGGGCTTGCGCCGTAATCGAGGTCAGCGCGGGGGCTTTAAAATCAATTTTCAAATCTCGCACGACAGGCTGGAATTTCTCCGGATGCTTGAGATGGCGCATCGGCACCAGACCGCCCAAAAATTCACCGCCCAAAAACAGGAAGGCGGCATGCATCATATGGACATGGTTTTGCGTCTTCTCGCCCAAAATAACGCGCGCTTTGAACACTTCATCGGCCCGCAAAATTTCCAATCCAGCATTTTCATAAATCGGAAATTGTTGGCGAATAGAAGCCGCCATTTTTTCTAAATCCATCATCGTCTCCTATCACTGGGATAAAGGCGCTAGGCTTAAGCCGAAGCCAAAGCCGAGCCGGTGATTTTAGATGCGAGTTTGGGCAAGACATAAATAACGCCAACCCCAAATAAAATACCAAAGCCGTAATTTATCGGCATCGCCATTCCGGTCTCCCCAAGCTCGAGGGCGCGCGGAATTCGCGTCGTCAAGGCCATCCATACAAAGCTCAGACCGGTCAATCCGCTGGCTATCAAAAGCTGCACGATGCGCGGGCCAGGCAGGTTTACGTCACCGCCCCGCATCCAATAACGACCCAAAAGCCAACCCATCATAGCGCCCGCAAACCAAATGGGGGCGTGGTGGTCAACGTGGCTTGGATAGAAAATCGTATAAATAAGGTGCAGAGCCAAGAGACATCCCACCGCTTGCGCCATCGGCAATTGCGCGATGCCGCTGGAGATACGCGGATGATTTTGCGCCGAGATATAAGCGTAGAGACATAGGCAACCGATAACAAACCCCGAGGCCACATCGCCCAAATCATGCACGCCCAAATAAAGCCGCGAGAAACCTTGCAGAACGATAAAAATACCCGCCGTCCAATAGGCCAGATTTTTATACGCCGTATCGCGCACCGAATAAGCCAGATAGCCCCACAGCACGACGGCAATTTGCATATGTCCGCTCGGCCAGCCATAGCTTTTGCCGACCCCGCTATCGAGCGCAAACTCGGCCGCAGGACGCGGGTCTTGGCCAATGTCTTTGAGCCAACTATTCACCAGCCCTGCCGCCATCAGCAACATGGCCGTATGAAAAAACCGTTTCGAGCCGAGCGCGAAATAGCCAAAACACAGAAACATAACCAAGAATAAAGGGTAGCCCATCAAAGTAATCAGCTCGAACATCTGGTTTAAAAAAGGCGTCCGCAAAGCTGGCACCCAAGACATATCATTCCAAATCGACATTTTTCTTCTCCCGTTATTTCGTTTCAAATCTTAAGGCTTGGCCATTTTTAGCCGCCGGCACAATGGCGCCATCGCGCAAAGCAAATTTCCCATTCACCAAAACATGCACAATGCCTGTGCTTTCCGCCAGCCCATTTTTATAGGTCGCTTGGTCGCTGATTTTGAGGGGGTCAAAAATCGTAATATCGGCCACCATCGTCTCTTGCAAACGGCCGCGTTCTTGCATGGCTTTCAAGCCCATATTGCCCAAATAAACCGCCGCATTGCTCGACAGACCCGCAATCAATTGCGCCATATCCAACCCATGTTCGCGCGCCAGACGCAAAGACCGCGCCCGCGTGCCAGCGCGGCGCGGATGCGTATTGGGCATGGTTTCATGGTGTTTATCCCAGGCGCCAAACAGCGGCATGCCATCGCTGCCAATCGCAACCCCGGGCAATTTCAGCCATTCGACAATTTCATCTGGGCGCGACTTGTAAACAATCACCTGCCGCACGGGGTCAGATTTGGCCAATCGTAAATACTCGGCCTTGGTTAAAAACTTATTGAGAGCGGGGTCGAAAAGTTGTTTCTCATAAGTCCAGCCGAGGCGCTTTTCAAATATCTCAGGCTTGAAAAACACCGCATTGATGGAAGTCGAACCCGCCACATAGGGGTAAATATCGCCCCAGACGTTCAGCCCTTGGCCGCGCAAATTGACCAGCAAGTCTTGCACTTTGCGCCAGCCCGCATTGTTGAAATGATTGATACAGGCCGGCGCTTTTAATGCCGCCGCATTGGCCAGAATTTCTTGCGCGCCATTAATCTCTTCATCGGCATGGCCAGGCGTATGGCGCAAATGCACGCAAGCCTGACGGCCATAGGCCGCCGCCAGTTTTTGCATGTCATAAACCTCGGGCGCCGAAACCGCAGGCATATATCCCAAAGTAATGCCAATACCAATGGCGCCCGCTTTCAGCCCCGCTTCCATATCGGCCAATACTCGGCTTTGCTCTTCTGGTGTGGCTTCGTGCACCGCCCATTTCTGGCCGCGCCCGCGCGAGATATAGGCGTTTAGAGCATCGTCTGCTTTATTGCCATCCAATACCAATGCGCGCGCCAGCTCGACACTGGCTGACGTGCCGAAGTTAATCCGCGCCGCACCCTCCCGACGGGCATACCAATTCTTCATTTCAGAGCCGAGCGCGCCAAATTCCAAATCCATCGCCGAGGTCAGCCCGTCTTTCAGGCCGATTTCATAGCAAGCCTGCGCCGGACAGTGCCAATGATAATCAATGAACCCGGGCGCCACAATCAGCCCGCGCGCATCGATGCTTTGTGCGCCCGTCAGCGGCATTTGACTGATGTTAACAATGCGCCCCTCGCGCACGCCAATATGGCGAATGGCATCCAGTCCACTCAACGGATCAATCACCCGCCCATGGTTGATGACCAGCTCATACGCCTTGTCGTCAGACGGCGAGCAGGCGGTCAAGAAACTCAATGTGGCAAATAAAATCAGGGTTGGCACGCGCAACATAATCTCTCCCAAGCGTTAAAACGCTTCCAAGACTAGCTATTTAGAGAGGAAAGAAAAGTGAATTTTACCCCCCCCCTCTGGCCAGACCACGGGCGGGGAAATATCTTTCCCATCGAGGGGTTAAAATCCCATTGGCACGCGAATTTTTTGTTTTTCGCCGGTCTGAGAATCCTGCGCCCGCAACCTGATTTGAGACAATTCGTCATCCCGCCGGCCAACTTGGTGGCGGCTTTCATAGTCGTCATAGCCTTCACGGGTAACGCGAATGCGGAGTTTTTTTCCGCCTTCATAGGGCCCAATTTCGGCCGGCGTTTCTCCAACGAAGCGACGATTGACATAAATTTTTCCACCTCTGGGCTGGCTATCTATGTAGAGCTTGGCTTTTTGCTTGATGAGTTTGAGCTCCTGCAACCGATCATCATTGCGCCCGACAGTATGCGTCAAGCGCAATGTCTCATAGCCGTCCTTTCTCAATTCAAGCGTGATGCTGCTGCCAAGTTCCAAACCTTTGACGCGGCTCGGTGTTGTTCCAATGCGTTGGCCATCGACAAATAGCTCACTGCGACGCGGCTTGGATGCAATATCTAGATCCCTCAGGTTACGCACCAGATTAATATTTTTTAATTGCGCATCATTACGCCCAACAATATGGCTGAATTGCAAATCTTGATAGCCAGGTGTGGCAAGGCGAATGTCCAAGCGCGTGCCATCGCGGTAAGACATTGGCGTTGTTAACGGCGCGCGACCTATATCCGTGCCGTCAATGTAAACTTGCGTATCAAAGGAACCCGTATTGATTTCCAATCTTCGCCCCGACGGCGCAGGGGGCGCCAAGGTTGGGTCTGGAGAATCCGTTTCAGCCGCTTTTCTTCCAGCCTGTTTCATAAATGAGATAAGGCTGAGCTTTGAACAGGCGGTGCAAATTTCGATAAGGCTTTTTTCAATTCTGCCCGAAATAATATTGTTAATTTGCACTTGAACGACATAGCTATCATCTAGTTTTTGAACCGAGCTATCGGCGATCAACTCGCCATTAAAGGCAACCGCCAGACCTTGCGCACAGCTTTGCGCCGTGCAGCCCTCTTTGGAATATTCTTCCTCAAGTTTCGATTCGACGGCGGGCCCGTAAAACACATCAAATCTATTACTCAGCCCCTGCTGCAAGGCCGTCCCAAGCAAGGCCGCTTCCGCTTCTAGAGACTTATCAACATTCAGCGGCAACAACACGAGCACATCTTTTGCAATAGCACCGGTTACGGGGGCAAAAATCAGGCAAAGAATAAGGGCTAGGTTACGCATCATAGTTTCAATTTACTGAGCCAACCATTGTTCGATGGCCGCTGTATTGGCAGGCGTAAAGCCAACTAGGGTTTGATCTACTTTACCTTCAGGAGAAACCAATAAGGTGGTCGGTAAGGCCTCAACACCGGCCGACAATCGAGCTTTTGTATTGCCGATAATCATCTGGGGTAAAGTGATATTCAACTGGTCGAGAAACTGTTGAACGACTTCTGGCTTATACGCGGCCTTGGTGGCGGGGTTCGTCTCCGCATGCACATAAATAAAATCAGCTTTCGGGTATTTTTTCTCTTTCGCCAAAAGATCCGGCAGCTCTTGTTTACACGGGCTGCATTTGACCCACCAAAAATTGATCAAGGTTTTGCGGTTTTTAAACGAACGCCGCAAGGAAGTAATCTTCCCATTTTGGTCGAACCCCACAATATTTTGAAAACTTTGAGCCTTTACAGGTGTCGTACCGGCCAGCAGGATTGCGAAGCTGAAGATTAGACACAAGGTGTTAAAGTTCTTGCGCCAATGTCGAGATAATTTTGTCAGCGATTGCTTCATCATTTACTGGCCTTCCAATAGCCTTCGTTATCATTTGCTTGGTATTTGGAGGTGACTTGTCAACCATATAGGTCAGCTCAATGCGAATGTCGACCTCATCAATCCCAAAGTTCCGCGTGGTCTTGGATGTCGCTTGGATGAAGAGCGAGGTTTTCAAATCATAGGCTCGCTTCAGATCATTGAGCTTATCGATATCCGTTGCTTGTGCCGCACGCCAATATTTTTCGTGCCGTGTTTCAAAAAATGTTTCTAAAGCCGCATCTAGCGCCAAATTGCCGGTTTGCCAACCGACCGCTATTTGCGTGCTGCCCATGAGCGCATCAATCTCATCCAGAAGTTGCTTCGCATTATTTTTACTTTGCGCCTGCGCTGGGCTCAACGCGTCGCCTTTCTCTTGCAGCAAAGACAACAGGCGGCTGGCAAATTGTTGTTTGTCTTTTGGGGCACCCGTCAGAGTTGGCAGTTGCTGTGTCATCAGCACAATCTCGCGATTGAGGGCTAATTTGCGCGCCCGCTCAATATCACCTTGAAGGGCGCTATGTTGCGCGCGCACAAGGTCTGACGCGCCTACAACAGCCGAGGTGAGGTCGTCGAGCAAGGAAGAAAAAAGCGATAGATTATCGATGGAGGCGGCGTCAAAATCCAGTTGGGAAGAGAATTTCTGAAAGCCAGATAGCGCTACAATATAGGGTAAATCAGAACGTTGCAGGCTGACCCGCGCTAAAATCATACAGGCTTGCTCATCTACATAAATTTGCGTGTCGCGAACCGCATTGAGCGATAAATTGCTCTCGGCTGCACTTTCCATCCGAACGACACCTTGTTCCGCGTCGTTTGTAACCCTCAGCTCCGATGAGATTTTACTGCTGACATCGGAACGAATATTCAACGCCAGATCGGATAGAGCCCGGCTTTTTAGAAGCTGCGTAACATCAACCAAGGCGCGGTCGGTTTGCGGTCGGGTTTGTGCGTATCCGAATATGACCCTCGCATCTGCATTCTGTCCAAACGAGGCAACCCAACTGGGTTGAGGTTTTTGATTCTCGGGCGCACATGTATAGGCTGAGGCCTGACCAGAAGCCCCTAACAACAACAAGAAAAATACCCCAATCGATAAAAATCGGGGCATTGCAGAGCTTAAAAGCTGCTTTCTAGAGGCGCTTGCGAACGGCTTCATCGAGATCATTCAGCATATTGGCGTTATTTTCCATGACCTCTTTATCGAGTTTTTTAACTTGTTCGACAGCAGAGCGGGCGGCATCGGCTTTCAATATTTTCACCAGAACATAGGTCTGAAGGCCGGTTTCACCGCGCACTGTTTTACGATTGCTGACAACCGCGCCGCGCAAGGGGGCCGAGGCAATCGCCTTGGCCGCATTTTGAAACACGCCTTGTTCGACCGAGCCTAGATTGGTTTCTTGGCCGGTAAATGTTGATGAAGCCATGCTATCTACAACAGAAGAAATCTGCTGGGTAATCTCAACCATGGCGCCCAATTTGGCTTGCTGCAGAGCCGCCCCTAAATTAGACAAAGACGAGGTGCCAACACCATAAATCGCGTCTTCCGAAATTGGCGGATTAAGAAACCAATCTGGTTGGTCCTTAAATTGCATCTCCATGCGACTGTCTATCGCTTTTTTCTCAGCAATCAGTTGTTTGTCTTGCGGCGTTCCGCACGACACTATGACGAGACTAAACAAAATGGTGGCTAAGTGAAAACGCATAACAAAAACTCCCAAAGTAAGGATATAAAGATAACAGCAAGGCCTGTGAGTGTCAAAACATCTCAAAAAGTACGCTTGAAACACCTTGAACCCAAAGCCCGCCTATTTGATTCTTTTTAATTCACGGTTTAGACTCAGCGGAAGTTTTTTGCGTAAAGGAGTTTTAAATGCGTATCTCACCATGCCTTATGGGGGGCGCCATTCTAGCCGCCCTTGCTTTTCAACCAGCCTCAGCGGCCAATGTTTCTGTTTCATTTGGACAGGCCGATTTCGAAATGTTCTACGCCATTACAGTTGATGGTGAACTGGAACGCGGACAATCAGTTGACGATTTTGATTATCTGGACTTGAGTATTTCAGTCGACCGTGGAGATTATACTTACGGCTTTACTGCCAGCTCCCTTCTAGAGCAACAGGTCGACGAAGTTTCTGGCGGCGTGTCAACTCCATACGATACAGAGCGTGATTCATATTCTTTTTCTGCGTCCCGTAATCTATCGGAAAAACTATCGCTAACAGGTGGCTATTATGCAGCCAAGTTGGCCATTGAAAGCGATACGCCCGGCAAAGATGATACTATCGAAACCGATGCTTTCTTCGCGTCATTGACCTATGCCGACAGGCTCACCGATAAACTATTCTGGTATAGTCGTTTTGGCGCGCAAATTAACGATGCAGATCTGAAGGTGAATGGGAGTAACGGAATTGATGTTTATAAATATTCATTGGACGGCGACGGCATTTCATTTGGCGCCGGTATTTTCTATCCGCTAGACGCGACAAAGGGGCTTACCTTCGCTGCTGAACATAAGGATTTTACATATGACAATAACGAATGGGATTTGGAAGAAAGCCAAACCTTATTTACCATTGGCTATAATTTCCAGTTTTAAGAGATAAAATAACCGCCTCATGGAGGACCCATGAGGCGGTTAAACTTTACAGAGTTAAATTAATCGACAGGCCGATTGTATTCCAATCATAATCCGTTGAACTCCGTGTGAGCAGAAAATAAAAATCGTCAATATCAAAGTCTTTCGCTTCACAGCTCAAAACCAATGTTCCGCCTGATAGCAATGGATAAGCCAATTCGGGACTGAGCAATGCGGCTGTCCCCTCCAAACTGTGGGCTGCGCCACATGCCGACTAACAGCAGTAATCGGCCAAGAAAGCCGAGCCCTTACAAGCCGGAGACGCGACAGCCGCATAGGTATCGATTTTTATGTCTTAAAAACTAAACACATATCCAAGCGACAACACGTTGAGACTTTCTTCTGTGCGGGCCGAACCGCCAGACCAATAATCAACGCCGTCATCATAGCTAAAGTCTTTGCTGTCAAACGCGAAGTTGATGCCAGAGTTCGCGTTCACAGCATAAAAAAGGGATAGACCGAGACTATTGGCTGTGCCTTCAAACAAACTGCCCGTATCGCCAATCATAGGTTCCACGCCACCGGCGCAGCTATAGGTTTCGGAAACATCTGCCTCGCCGGAGAGGACCGTCGCAAACCTGACTGTTCCAAAGAGCTTGTCTGAAAAAGGGCGCGAATAAGCTCCGCCAATAAAAATACCAAAATTCTCATTTTCAAAATTAGATGTTGTCTCTAAGGAGAAGCCATTGTCATCGCATATATTAGAGATGGTCACATTATTGCCAGCAGCTTCTCTATACGCTCGACCTTGAACCTCTTTCCAAGAAACACTTCCAGATTGGAAACCAGCATAAGCGGACCAGCCGTTTTCTAATTGTCGCGAATAGGTAAAATTAAAGTCCGCGCGTTCTGCCGTTTGTGGGCAGTTGGCCGCAGTGCAAGCGACGCCATTTGCATCCCAATTGCCATTTCCGCCCCAGAAGTTATCAAAATCAGGGTCGCTGCTTTCCGCTATTTGGATAGAAATCGAGTTTTTTCCGTAATTATAAGAGCCGGTAAAGGCGATATCTTGAAATGTCGCCTGAATGCCAGCAGAAGTGCCGGTGCCAGCGTTTCGGTTATCATAAAAAATATGGAAATCATTATAGACAGAGCGAGCAGCAATTGACCCGCCCCAATCCCCAGCGGCTGCTGGAGTTGCAAGAAGTATACAGGAAGCAAAAAAAATCGATTTGTTCATGACGCTTTCTCCTTTGATTTAAGACCTAATCCAAAAAAATAAAATAGTGGACTTTTGTCAATTTTCAACCAAATAACAAAGTCGCACAACTCAAGTCCTCATAAATTAGGCGTGCGTGACCTTGAAGCTCGAGAAATAGTCTGCAAAGGGAAAGTGGTGCAACGGGGATGGGTTCGTTGCCTGCTCTAGGCTCCTAGCAAGCCCTGACCTTCAATAATATCAATAGGTTAGCACTTTTGGGGGCTCGTGCAAATCCTATTTATGGTCATCCATATGGTCTACCAAGAAAAGACCTAAGTTCCGGGTCGCACGGTGCGTGAAACACGGTGCTTGGGGGTTACTGAAGTAGGGGGTGAATTATGCTGACCGGAAACGCAGCCCCCCGCTCACCTGTCTTGCATGCCGCGGCTCGTAACTTGGGGCTTGGTTCATGGATCGGTAGAGACAGTAAAAAGTTCCTTAATGCAGCCATTGCCTACCTGATATTAAGTTCTATTCAGCTGGGACACACCCATTAAATTACCGGCAATACTGCGTTTTAAAACCACCCCTCCACCGAACGGCCGATAAGCAAGCCGGTTGCCATAGCGATGAAAAAGAAGATCACTTCGCTTGAGGCATAGGCCAGACTGGCAATGGCTGGACCGGGACATAGGCCACCTAAGGCCCAGCCAATGCCGAAAAGTGCAGAGCCGACGAGCAACGGCTTATCGAGTTGAGTTAAACGCGGCAAGGCAAAACTGTCAGCGAAATAGGGTGACGGGCGTTTCAGAAAATGGAAGAACACCAGATTGACCGCCAGGCCTCCACCCATCACAAATGCTAGGCTAGGGTCCCACATGCCAGCTAAATCGAGAAAAGCGCTGACTTTGGACGGGTTCAGCATACCTGATATGGCAAGCCCTAAGCCGAAAATCAGGCCACAGATAAAAATACTTATAATACGCATGACGGCCTCACATATGGTTGAGTAGAAAAGTGCTGATAATGCCGGTCGTCATAAATGTTAGAACGGCTGTCAGGGAGCGAGGCGACAAGCGTGCCAGCCCGCAAATGCCATGACCCGATGTGCAACCCGATCCGATAGCCGCGCCAATGCCGACAATCAGACCGGCCAGCAATAACCGGGTATCAGAGGCAATAAAGTCTGCAGCAGGCAGCTTGCCATTTACACCCATATAGGCTAGCGGGCCGGCGACAACCCCAAGCAAAAAGACCAATCGTACATCCCAATCAGAACGCTCTTCATGGTCAAAAGCGGCCGCCAAAAAGCGTCCCAATATGCCGCTCGCGCCCATAATCTGTCCGTGAAATGTGAAATATAATCCTGCTGCCAAGCCAATGAGCGCGCCGCCTAAAAGCGCCTCGCCCGGCGCAAAATTAATCCAATCAATCGTCATTATGTCTTCTCCTTAAATGTCATCCCATAGACGCATAATTCAGGGCGACATTGAACAAAAAAAATGTAAAATTGTGATGTTTTTTGTTTAGTAGCGAAATGTAATGGCGAAAAGTGACATGGAAATAAAGGCTTTTTACGACGAAGCGACCAACACGGTTAGCTACGTGGTAAGCGATGATAGCACGGGAAAAGCGGTAATTATCGACTCGGTTTTGGATTTTGATTACGCCTCAGGCGCCATTAGCTATAGCGGGGCGGACGCCATATTGGCTTATATTCATGTGCATGAGTTGGTCGTGGATTGGCACATTGAAACCCATGTGCACGCCGACCACCTGTCGGCAGCACCCTATTTGCAAGAGATGCTGGGTGGTAAAATTGGCATTTCAAAAGAAATTACCAAAGTGCAGGACACATTTGGAAAAATTTTCAATGCAGGCACAAGATTTGAGCGGGATGGCAGTCAATTCGATCATTTATTTGACCCTGATGAGCTTTATGCAATAGGCACTTTAAGTGCGTGTGCGATGCCGACGCCAGGTCATACTCCGGCATGCATGACCCATATTATTGAGGATGCGGCTTTTGTCGGTGACACGCTTTTTATGCCCGATGGCGGGACTGCACGGGCTGATTTTCCCGGCGGTGATGCAGCCGAGCTCTATAAATCAATTCAAAAAATTCTTTCCCTGCCAGCAGAAACACGGATTTTTGTTTGCCATGATTATGCGCCTAACGGGCGCGGTTACGAGTGGGAAACCAACGTAGCGGAGGAGCGAGCGCGCAATATCCATTTGACCAATGAAATTAGCGAGGCGGAATTTGTCGCCATGCGTGAAGCGCGCGATAAAACGCTCGATATGCCCAAGCTCATTATGCCGTCCATTCAAGTGAACATGCGTGCTGGCCACATGCCACACAGCGAGGATAATGGGCAGGTCTATTTGAAAGTGCCGGTAGCAGATCCCCGCCAATCAAAAAAAGAGCCAATGTGAAGCTAGGTCGATATATTCCGTTGATCGACTGGGGACGGCATTATAACCGCAAGGATTTATCTGATGATAGCCTTGCTGCGGTCATTGTCACGATTATGCTTATCCCGCAATCTTTGGCTTACGCGCTATTGGCAGGACTGCCGCCCCATATCGGCCTTTACGCCTCGATATTGCCGCTTATCGGCTATATGATCTTTGGTACCAGCCGCGCTTTGGCGGTAGGGCCGGTGGCAGTGGTATCGCTGATGACAGCGGCCGCGGTCGGGCAAATCGCAGCGACCGGCACAGCCGACTATCTAGCGGCGGCTATTATGTTAGCGTTTTTATCGGGCGCGATATTACTGCTGATGGGCTTTTTGCGCTTGGGCTTTCTGGCTGATTTCTTAAGTCATCCGGTGATATCTGGTTTTATCACAGCGTCGGGCATCATCATCGCGCTCAGCCAGCTGAAACATATTTTAGGGGTCGATGCGTCCGGTCATTCGCTATTGGAAATCGGGCAATCTCTATATGGGCAGCTTGGGCAGATGAACAAGACAGCGGTTTATTTCGGCATACCGGCGATTTTATTTCTGTTTTGGAGCCGTAATCATTTAGAGCCGAGCTTGAAAAAAACCGGCCTGCCGAGCGGTTTGGCGCGCACGCTGGCCAAGGCCGGCCCCTTGGCAGCCATCTTTACTGCCATCGGGGCGGTACAATATCTAGGCTTGCAAACAGCCTTGCCGATTGTCGGCGATATTCCCAATAGCTTGCCGAAATTAGCCGTGCCGCATTTTGATACGGCGCTGATGAGTGCGCTTATTTTGCCGGCGTTTATGATTTCCATCATCGGCTTTGTCGAATCTGTTTCTGTGGCGCGCACTTTGGCAGCGCGTAAAAACCAAAATATCGACCCCAATCAAGAGCTTTTAGGGTTGGGCAGTGGCAATATTTTATCGTCATTGTCGGGCGGCTATCCGGTAACCGGTGGCTTTGCCCGTTCAGTGGTAAATTTTGACGCCGGTGCTGCAACGCCTGCAGCTGGTGGCCTGACCGCCATCGGTATTGCGCTGGCAACAGTTTACTTCACGCCGTTTTTATATTTCCTGCCAAAAGCGATTTTGGCCGCGACGATTATTGTCGCGGTTTTGGCTTTGGTCGATTTTGCGACGCTGAAGCATAGCTGGGTCTATTCCAAATCAGATTTCTCCGCCGCCGCCTTAACCATTGCCGTCACGCTAAGTGCCGGTGTTGAAGTCGGCGTCGCGACCGGCGCACTGGCTTCAGTGGTGCTGTATTTATTGAAAAGCAGCCAGCCGCATATTGCCGAGATTGGCCAAGTGCCACAAACGCAGCATTTTCGCAATGTGCTGCGTCACAAAGTCGTCACCAGTCCGCGGCTTTTATCTTTGCGGGTTGATGAAAACCTGTTTTTTGCCAATGCGGTTCACTTGCAGCGCTTCATAGAGGAACGGGTGAGCGCGCGAGCGGCGCTGACGCATGTGGTATTGAACTGCGTCTCGGTCAGTCAAATTGATGGGTCCGCTTTAGATGTATTGCAGGCGCTAAACACTAAGCTGTCTAAGGCCGGCATCGTGCTTCACCTCAGTGAGGTGAAAGGACCAGTTGAAGACCGGCTTGAGCGCAATGACTTTCTGGCGCACCTGAGCGGGCGCGTTTTCCTCCATCATTATGAGGCGGTCAGTGCCTTGGATGAGGGCGTTTATCCGCCGCTAGAGCTCACGCGCAAGACCATTGAGGAAGTTGACGCTGGCAGTCACATATAAAAAGGGGAGAGGTGCTGCCCCCACGTTTTTCGGGGAAACAGCCCTTCGACGTGGCTTGGTTTTTAGCGAAACGACAGTGTTTTAAGCAAAATGACAATCCGCTCTTTGCCCATCTTTGCCGGGTGTTCTAATGAACACCCCATCCCCGGTGCGCCATTTCCAAGTTCCAAGCACCGTGTTTCACGGTCCAAGCCATTGATCTTCAAGCATCTCGGAACTTGGGGCTTCCTAAATTATGATTTTCTGAAGCCACTTTTGCTTCACTGCAAGGTCATACCCCTCGCCATACGAGTGCCCTATGCCAGAAGTGCTCCAACCACCTATGGCATCAGAAATGTCTGACGGACACTCAACCGCTCTTAAACGATCACGCAGAGCATGCCGGAATGAATGAACCACGCAACCTTTAGGAACTCTGGGCTTCAGCCATTTGTTAAGCGCAGCGCTTGCAGAGTTGGCATTGCATTTGGAAGCATGTGTGTAATTCGGGAAGGCAAATCGCACTTTAATTTGCATAATCTGTTCTGCAGCCCAATAACTGTGTCCGATAAGTGGGACGAGCCTTTTGCTTGATGTGGTCTTAAGCTTGCGCCATGGGTGCTCATGAATAACCAAATGGGGTATTTTAGCATCAAGAACGATATCCTCTTTAATCAAACCCAGCGCTTCTGAGAGGCGGAGACCCGTATCACTGATTAGAGCAAGTAGATGGCGATTTGGGTCGTCCATCTCTTCACATTCCGCCTGCAATATTTTGATTGTTTTTACCGGCATGGTTGGTCGGGTTTTTACCTTGTCATCGGCAGGAATGAATATTTTTGCGAATGGATTGGTGTTTTGTAGTCCGTGTTCTTGGATGGCCAAGGAGACAATAGATCGAATTGAAGCGAAACACCTCTTTACCGAAGAAGAGGCAAGGCCTCTTTGTATCAAATGATCCCGGAAACTTGCCCCATCGGCAGAAGTCAGCTCACTGATAGAGACATCGCCGCTCAAAACCATCAATTGCTTAATGTTACGCCGCGCAGTCCGCTCAAACGCTTCCCCCTTCCCTTTGCCCTTAAGACGCAGGTAGAGGTCGAGAGCTTCGGATAATGTAATCGGTGCGGCCTGTTGCGCTGGGCTCTCCAGCGTCATCGAATGTTGTGAAATTATCTCTTCGAGCTTCATGCCGTTCCAGAAGCTCTCTAGCTTTTCTGACAAAACAATTGCCGAAGCGATAGCCTTGCGGCGCGACTTCGTTTTAAGCGACACGACAATTCGCTCTTTGCCCAATCGCTTTTGAAGTTCCTTCGGAATACGCCGCGTATAATAATAATGCACACCCCGCCGCCGCGTTAGGTATGTCGCATTTTGGTCTACCATTTGGTCTACCATAGAAACCATGATATCTGCTCCTCAAACAAATAGGCTTGAAGATCAATGGCTTGGACCGTGAAACACGGTGCTTGGAACTTGGAAATGGCGCACCGGGGAAGATTCGAACTCCCGACCCCCAGATTCGTAGTCTGGTGCTCTATCCAGCTGAGCTACCGGTGCCTTGGTTTCAGGTTTGTAGTCTGTGCTTGAGGCGATTGCAAGTGCAAATCAATCTAGCCACCAAACTGGTCGTGATAGGCCAGACAATCACCGATTTGACGCGCGTGCCAAATCGCTCGCGCGCTGGCTCGCGCCACACAATCGGCCGCCAAAGCGCCCAACTCCGCCAGAGCCAAGGGACGCTGGTCTTGCGTTTCACTGAGCGGCTCGGCTCCCGTCGCCAAAACAAAAAGACAGTCGCCATCAAACGGCGTGTGAATCGGGCGCACCGCGCGCGCCAAACCATCTTGCGCCATAATCGCCACGCGTTTGGCTTCGGCCACGCTTAAATCAGCCGCCACCGCCACCACGCCAATGCTGGTATTGCCCAAAGCGCCAGCCAGTTTCGTATTGGCAAACGGATGCGCGCTGGCATCGCAGGGCTGGCCCGCCAAATCTGGCCGACCAAATTCTAACTGCGCTTCAAAAGGCAAGGCCAATGGCTGCGCCCAAAATCGCCCCGCCGCATCGACCAAACTGCCCAGCGGATTGGCGGCAATCAGCGCCCCCACTTTTACGCGGGTGCCTATTTGCGTGGAAGCACTGCCAAGCCCGCCTTTCAGCTGACCCGCTTGCGCGCCATAGCCAGCGCCGATATTGCCAAGCGCAAAATCCTCGCTGGCCTGCTGATAGGCCGCCCGCCCCAAAGCCGCATAGGGCGGTGTCTCGCCCCAAGTTTTATCCCCGCCATTGGCGACATCAAATAAAATAGCCGCTGGCACAATCGGCGATGGCACAGGCGCACCTGTGGGAAAACCTTTGCCTTGAGCCCCCATCGCCGCGGTTACCCCCGAGGCGGCATCCAGCCCATAAACCGAGCCGCCCGAAAGCACGATGGCATCAGCCTTATCGACCAAAGTGCCAGGCTGCAAAGCATCGGTCTCGCGGGTGCCGGGCCCACCGCCTGGAACCGAAACGCTAACCACGGCGGGCGCATCTGGCACAATCACGCTGACGCCCGTGCGCGCCGCCTCATCGACCGCATGGCCGACGCGAAGCCCTGCCACATCGGTGATGAGATTGCGCGCGCCAGCGCGCGGCGATAAAGAAAGAAGCGGGTCAAGGTCTGCTGTCATAGATGTCTCTATACCACATAAGCCCCCTGCTCGACCAGATTTGGCGCGCGAAAAGCCTTACCGCGGGTCTGCGGGAGAGGTCTCTCGGTTCCTTTCTTCGGCATAAATATCTTCGGGTAGAACCGGCTCGCTGGCATCGCGCGGCGCGCCCGGGCTGGCGTGGGGCAGGGAGATTTTAAATTGCGTGCCGGTTTTATCCGACGACACAATATCAATCCGCCCGCCATGCCAACTGATCAAATCAATGACAATTTTTAGCCCAAGCCCCATGCCATCGGGGCGACCAAATCCGTTCATATGCGGCATTAATAACATCCCCTTGGCGGGCGTATTGGGCAGGCCGGGGCCGGTATCGGAAACAAAGATAACACAGCCTTTCGCGTCACTTTCCGCCGCGACCCGCAATACACGGGCGCCATTGCCGCTCTTCATCGACTGCACCGCGTTTAAGGCCAAATTATAGATAATGCGGAACATTAAGGTTTTTTCCGCCACCACATCCACGTCCACCGCGCATTCATTGACCAGCTCGACTTTGCGACGCGGGTCATGCAGGCGCACAAAATTTAGCGCGTCGGCAATAATGGGTTGGAGACTTTGTTTTTTGACATCAATATTCTCGCGCTTCTGGCTGGTGTAAAGCGCTGCCCATTCCGCCAGAGACAGAGCCTTCTCAATCGCCGCCGTTAGGCGCCCGCCAATGCGGCGTTCTTTCTCGCTCGTCCCGTGCTTCAATTGGTCCGCATTCAATTGCAAAATGGCTAAAAGATTGCGCATATCATGAGCCAGAAAACTGGCGCCCGCGCCCAGGGACGCAAGCCGCGCTTGCTCATCAATATGGTCTTGCATCCGCGTTTGAAAATTATCCAACGACGCCAAAAGATTTTCCTTATCCGCCTCTTTGTCGGATCGGGCGAGCGCCGCACTGCCATAAAGGCGCACAAAAAGATCGTCCAAAGTGCCAATGACCATGCGCTGCAAAGCATAGGGAAACACCAAGGCCAACATCAGGCTGATAAATAAATCAGCGTCAACACCACCCAAATACGCTTTTGGATGGCGTCTTGAAACACCCCATAGCTGGCAATCGCGCGAATGTTCTCTCCCCCTGGCAAGGAGGCATCATAAATGTCGAATAATTTATCGGGTGGGCAGGCAAAAATTCGGCTGATCATCATCAACCCATCGAGGGGCGAGACGTTTTGCAGCTCAAAGGTTTCCACCACCTCGCCAAACGGCGGGCTTGTGACCAACCAAATATACGTCGAGCTATCGGCCTCTGCGGTTTTTATTTCAATGCCCGCCAGCGGCAGGGCTTGCGATTCCATGGATGACAAGCGACTGCCCGGTGCCTGCAAACTGCCCACCTGAGATAGAACCACCGCCTGTTCTGCCGTGTCATGCAATTTGCGATACAATAATTCGCTGACCACAAAGGGGACAATCGTCAAGGCCGCCGCAACAAGGATAGAGATGGTCAGCAAAGTGGCGCGCCGAGGCAAGCTCGGCAAATTAATCACATGCGACTTTTTCGAAAATCCTGTAGCCATGGTTGCCCCTCCCCCTCACGCAACCTTACAAACTTGCAGGCAGACTAGCTGGTAGGGGTTAACAAACCTTTAACGCCGCAATCGTCTAGCGCCGAAACCAGGATAAAATGCCGATAATTTTGCGCATCCGTGGGCTAAACAGGCTCGGCGTATAAAAATCACCCGCCGCGCGTTTGGAAGCCTCGCCGCGCGTCGGATAGGGCGCCACCACGCCCGCCATCGCCGAAACCGACAAGCCTTGGTTCAGCGCCATCGTCCATACGGCCAGCAAATCGCCCGCCCCTTGGCCAACAATCGAAGCGCCCAAAATTTTACCTTTGCGCGTGGTCACCACTTTCACCATACCGCGTGTGTCGCGCTCGGCGCGGGCGCGGTCGTTTTCTTCAAACGGCCAGCGCAAGACTTTAATCTTGCCATGCGCGGCGGGCGCTTGCGCCTCGTCTAAGCCGACAGACGCCAACTCTGGATTGGTAAAGGTCACCCGAGGAAGCGCTGTGTAACTGGCCTTGGCCGGCAAGAAAAACAGAATATTGCGAATGACCAATCCCGCATGATAGCCCGCCGCATGGGTAAATTGCGGCCCGCCCGAGACATCGCCAATGGCAAATATTTTTTTATTTTTCGTCCGCATACGCGCATCCACAACAATATGCTGCGCGTGGGTATCGCTAAGCTGCACGCCCGCTTTTTCGACGTCGAGGCCGTCCACATTGGCCGCGCGCCCTGCCGCCACCAAAAGGGCATCGCCTGAAATCTCTTGCGTGGTTTCGCCTTGTGTTACCTGCAGGGTGATTTTTTGATTGGCGCCCGAACCTTGGCTGCTGGCCGCCTCAACACTAGCGCCTTCTAGTAAAGTCACGCCATCGTCGAGCAATTGCTGGCGAACGGGGGCGGTTAGCTCTTCGTCTTCGCGGCCTAAAATCTGCATGCCTTCCACCAAAGTGACTTTCGTGCCGAGGCGTTGAAACGCTTGCGCCATCTCACAACCAATGGGGCCACCGCCGATAATCAGCAAGTCTTTGGGTTGGTGTTGCAGCTCAAAAATCGTCTCATTGGTGAGATAAGGAACCGACTTTAGCCCTTTGATGGCTGGAATGGCTGCCGCCGAACCCGTGGCAATGACAAAGCGTTTGGCGCGAATGGTGGTGTTTCCCGCCTTCAGCGTTTTGGCGTCGAGGAATTTGCCCTTGGCCTCGATCACTTGCACGCCCAGCCCCGAAAACCGCTCGACGCTATCCATCGGCTCAATGCCTTGGATGACGTCGCGCACATGCGCCATGACTTCGGCAAACTCGACTTTGATGGTTTCTTGCGACAGACCAAAGGCGGCATTTTTTTGCGTGGCTTGCGCGCGATGGGCGGCGGCCAGCAAGGCTTTGGACGGCACACAGCCATAGTTCAGGCAATCGCCGCCCATTTTATGGCCTTCGACCAGCACCACTTGGGCGCCCATTTGCGCCGCACCTGCGGCCACCGACAGGCCGCCCGAGCCGCCGCCGATAACACAAATGTCTGTTTCAATTGGTTGCGTCATTGTTTTGTCCTTTAGTGGTTTTATTTTGAGGAGAGAAAATAGGCCGTTCGATTAGCCCTTAAGTCGACGCCATACCATAGGCGCCAGAGATAAAACCGCCAGGCCGACGAGCGGCAATAAAATTTCTGGGCTGGTCATCACCCCTAAATCGGGTTGTTTGCCAGATTGCAAAACCACCGAGATGCCATTGCCGATGGAGGCAAAGACAAATGTGCCAGGCATGATGCCGAAAAACGTGGTGAATAAAAATACCGGATAGCGAACGCCGACCAAGGCCGCGCCCAAATTGACGATGAAAAACGGAAAGACTGGCAAGAGGCGCAGGATGAATAAATAAGACAGCGCGTCGCGGTTAAAAGAGGCTTCAAATTTTTGCAAAGCAGGGCCGGCGCGGGCGCGCAAAGCATCGCCTGCAATAAAGCGCGCTGCCACAAATAAGCCGCTGGCACCCAAAGTCGCGCCCATGACAATCAACAAGCCGCCCGTCCAAGTGCCGAACATCAGCCCGCCCGCCAAACTAAGCCAGACCGCGCCAGGCAAAGAGAAAGTCACCGCCAGCACATAAATCATCATATAGGCCAATCCCGTCAAAAGCGGATTGTCGCTGACGGCGCGTTTTAAGGCGGCTTCGTTTTCGGCCAGCCCCTGATAGCTAATCAAAGCATCGAGGTCATAGGCAAAAAAAAGCGCCATCAGACCGGCAAAGGCGCCCAGGGCGATAAATCGCGGCAGGGAGGATTTCGTCTTTGTTTCAGAAGGTGATGCGGTTTGTTTTTGATTATCTGGCATTATCTGAGGGTCCCATCTCTTTCAAAGTTGACTTTGCGCTCATTATTAGCTACATCCGCCCAAGATATACAAGGCCTTAAATAAAGATTAGGTAAGGCACTTGGCATAATTGGATGACAGATGGAACGAGCGGCACTTTTGGCCTTATCTCTGACATCTTGTCTTTTGAAGGAGTGGACGACGTGAAAAGAACTTTTCAACCTAGCAATCTGGTGCGCGCACGCCGCCATGGTTTCCGTTCGCGCATGGCCACCAAGGGCGGACGTCTTGTCTTGGCTCGTCGGCGTGCCCGTGGCCGCAAGCGGCTATCTGCTTAAGCTCGTAACATGACCCAAGCCGGCACGGCGCTATCTTCTTTGCGCGTCCGGCGAGACTATTTGGCTGCGGCAAAAGCAGCCAAACAAGTGCGCCAAGGGTTCGTTTTGCAAGCGCGAAAGCGGGGCGCAGAAGAACCCACAAATACCCCCATTCGTTTTGGCTTAACGGCCAGTAAGAAAACCGGCAATGCGGTGCGGCGTAATCGTATCCGCCGCCGTTTGCGTGCGCTGGCCAAAGAAGTTTTGCCGCACCATGGCGAGGCTGGTTTTGATTATGTTATCATCGGGCGCGTGCATACTGCGCCGCGCGCTTGGGACGATTTGCACATAGATTTACGCTCGGCACTGAAAGCCATTCATAAAGTTGAAGCCGAAACGGTCGGGTAATTAGGAGAGACACGGTGAAAGATCAAAATAATTTCCTCGTCGCAGTGCTATTGAGCCTCGGCGTTTTGTTGGGCTGGCAATTTTTCGTGACCGAGCCGCGCATGGCACAAGAACGCGCCGCACGCCAAGCCCAATTGGCCACCGCCACCGAATCCGAAGCAGCCGACCCTATGGGCGCGCCCCTTGAGGGCAACACAAGCGCGTCCCCTTCGAGGCAAAGCGCCCCGAGCGTGACGGGCCAACCGCCAGTGGCCTCGCCGCAAGCTTTGCAAGCCTTAACCTCTGGCTTGGCTTCCGGTTTTGCCACAGCGCCACGCCTTGCCATTGAGACGCCAAATTTAATCGGCTCCCTTTCCTTGATGGGCGCGCGGTTTGATGATTTGGTTTTGCCCGCCTATGGCGCCACGGCCGCACAAGATGCGCCGCGCCAACGCCTGCTGCAACGCCAAGGCGAGAGCGGACACTGGCAAGCCCATCACGGCTTTGTGAGCGGCGGTAGCGCCATCACCCTGCCCGATGAAACAACCATTTGGCAACTCGTCGAAGGCACGAAGCTGACGCCCAATACGCCCGTTGTTTTGGCTCATACCACCCCCGAAGGCGTGCGCCTGACCCAACGCATTAGCGTCGACGACAGCTATATGTTCACCATCACCCAAGGCGCGGAAAATAAATCTGGCCAACCCATAACGCTGTATCCGTTCGGCCAAATCACCCGCTCGGGTCGGCCTGAAACGACCGACTTATTTATCTTGCACGAAGGCCCACTCGGCTTTTTCGGCTCGGAAGGCGAAGGCCTCGTCGAAGCCGATTATGATGATTTATTCGAAGATGGGCCGGTCAAACATTCCGCCGAAGAGGGCTGGCTTGGCTTTACCGATAAATATTGGGCGGCCGCTTTGGTGCCGCCGCAAGATGGCAAATTCACCGGCCGCTTTATGGCCACCGCCGAAGGCCAACTTCCGGTCTATCGGGCTGACTTTTTGCTGGCCGGACAAAACCTAGCCCCTGGCCAATCGATGCAATCGACCAGCCAATTTTTTGCTGGCGCCAAAACCGTCGATGCCATCGACGGCTATGCGGATGCGGGCGTTACGCGGTTTGATTTATTGATCGACTGGGGCTGGTTTTATTTCCTGACCAAGCCGATGTTCACCGCTTTGCATTTCCTTTATGCGCTGATTGGCAATTACGGCCTGGCCATTTTGTTGGTTACCGTGATGATTAAAATTGCCTTCTTCCCGCTCGCCAGCCGCTCGTATGAGACCATGGCGAAAATGAAAAAACTGCAACCGCGTATGGTTGAAATTCGCGAGCAGCACAAAGAAGACAAGCAAGCGCAGCAGCAAGCTTTGATGAAAATCTACCGCGAAGAAAAGCTCAATCCCCTCGCCGGTTGCCTGCCGATATTGGTGCAAATTCCCGTGTTCTTCGCGCTGTATAAAGTGTTATTCGTGACCATTGATATGCGCCATCAGCCGTTCTTCGGCTGGATTCAAGATCTCTCGGCGCCCGACCCAACCTCGCTGTTCAACCTGTTTGGTTTACTGCCGTTTGACGTGCCAGGCTTTCTGCTCATCGGGGTTTGGCCGCTGATTATGGGCATAACCATGTTCGTGCAAATGCAAATGAACCCGCCGCCGCCCGACCCAATTCAGGCGCGTATGTTCCAAATTTTGCCGATTTTCTTCACGTTTATTTTGGCAGGCTTCCCAGCCGGTCTGGTGATTTATTGGGCGTGGAACAACTTCCTATCGCTGTTGCAGCAGGGCTATATTATGCGCCGCAATGGGGTGGAAATTGAGCTGTTCAACAATATCGGACTGGGTAAGAAGTCGAAATAGAGAAAGCCTTTTGGGGTATGGAAAAATCGGAGCAGGACAAGCTTTTAAAAGCTGGCCGTTGGCTGCTAGCCCAAGGCACGGAGTTTCGGCTCGGTGTCGTGGCGCTAGAGCATTTGCCACCCGCCGACCGCATTGAAATCGCTTTTGCGGGTCGCTCCAACGTTGGTAAATCTTCGCTCATCAATGCCATAACGGGCACCAAAAGATTGGCGCGCACCTCGAATACGCCCGGGCGCACCCAAGAGCTAAACTTTTTTATGCTGGCGCCCGAGCGCAATGGCGGTGCCGCTTGGCTGGTCGATTTGCCCGGCTATGGCTATGCGCGCGAAAGCAAAACCAAAATCGCCGCGTGGAATATTTTGCTCAATGACTATTTGCGCGGACGGCCTAATTTGCGCCGCGTCTTTGTTTTGGTCGACAGCCGCCATGGGTTGAAGAAAAACGATTTGGCGATGATGGACGACCTCGATGTGGCGGCCGTGTCGTATCAGATTATTTTGACCAAGGCCGATAAATTGAAAAAAGGCCAATTGGAAAAAGTCGTGTTGCAAACCCAAGACGCCTTGACCAAACGCCCCGCCGCCTTTCCCGAGATTATTGCCACCTCGAGCGAAAAAGGCTTGGGCGTCGATGAGGTGCGCGCCGCCATAGCAAGTCTGGTTGATTTGTCCGAATTGGGATATAAAGCTCACTGATTAGCTGGAGTTGCCTTATGGCCAAAAAACCGACCTCGAAAGCAAGCTCGAAATCGAGTGCAAAAGTGACCTCTTCGCAGAGTTGGCTCAAGCAGGCGCATGTGCTGACACAGGCGCTGCCTTTCATGCAGCTATATGACAAAAAAACCGTGGTCATTAAATATGGCGGCCATGCTATGGGCGACGAGCATCTGGCGGCAAAATTTGCCAATGATGTGGTGTTGCTCAAACAAGCGGGCATCAACCCGGTTATCGTTCATGGCGGCGGCCCGCAAATCGCTGCCATGCTGGAACGCCTTGGCATTAAGTCGACGTTTAAAAATGGCCTTCGGGTAACCGACGCGCAGACCATTGAAGTGGTCGAAATGGTTTTGGCTGGCGCCATCAACAAACAGATTGTGACCGCCCTCAATAAGGCAGGCGGCACGGCGGTTGGGCTTTCGGGCAAAGACGGCAATTTGCTGGTTGCCACAAAGACGAAAATCAAACAAAAGACGCCAAAATCGAGCGTCGAAAGGGCTGTGAATCTAGGCTTTGTTGGCACGCCGACGAAGGTCAATACGCAAGTCTTGGACACGATGTTGGCTTCGAATATTATTCCCGTCATCGCGCCTATTGCGACCTCTGCCAAAGGCCAGACGTTGAACGTCAATGCCGATACGGCGGCGGGGGCTTTGGCCAGCGCTTTGAACGCCGAGCGTCTGCTAATGCTGACCGATGTTACCGGTGTGCTGGATAAAAAAGGCGAGCTGCTGGAGCGCTTAAGCGTGCGCCAAGCCGCGCAATTGATTAAAAACGGAACCGCCCAAGGCGGCATGATACCCAAGCTTGAGACAGCTATGACAGCGGTAAAAGATGGCGTTGGCGCCACGGCCATTCTCGATGGCCGAGTGCCGCACGCGATTTTACTGGAGCTATTTACGGCACTCGGTGCTGGCACGTTGGTGGAATAAGATGCGCCAATTTCGTCCATGGCTCTTGCTAATCGTGCTTGGTGTTTTCGCCTCGGTCAGCCTCGGCTCGGCCAAGGCCAGCGTGCGCTTGTGCAATGAAACCTCGCATGTCTTGCAAGTCGCGGCCGCCTATCAACAAGGCGTGGCCAGCAAAACCGAAGGCTGGATTAGCGTCTTGCCGGGAGCCTGCGAGACCGGATTGGCCGATTTGCCAGACAATGCGCAAGTGTTCACCTATGCCAAATCCGATGCCGCTCATGCGGGCGAAGGGCTGGTGTTCGACGGCAGCGAGCGGTTTTGCGTGGGCGCGGATAGCCCTCGATTTACCGTCGAGGGACGCCGCGATTGTCGCCGCCGCGGCTATGTGGAAGCCGATTTTACCCCCGTTGCCCCCAGCTCAGGCCGCCAGACGGTTACCTTTACCGAGAAAAGCGACTTCGGCCGCCGCCGCGCGCTGATGGCGGGCATTCAGCGCCTGCTGTCGGATTTGCAATATGATATTGGCGCCGTGGATGGCTTTGGTGGCGAGCGCACACGCGATGCGGCCAAAGCCTATAAATTGCGTTATGGCGTTCGAAAAGACCCTAAGGGGCGCGACCTTTTGGCCAAACTCATTCAAACCGTGCGCGATGAAGCCAGCCAGCGAGGGCTGACTTTGTGCAATAAAACCGAGCATTTGGTGTGGGCGGCCACGGGCATGTTGCGCGCGGATGTGTTTGAAAGCCGAGGCTGGACGCGCGTGCCTGGCAATAGTTGCGCGCAAGTTTTCAACCAGACGTTGGACGATAGATATTATTTTTATTACGCCGAAGCGATGGATGAAAAAGGCAAATCGATTGTCGAAGCGGGGCGGCGCAAAACTTGGGGCGGCGACCAAAATCTATGCACCAAGCCGACGCGATTTGTCATTCGCGGCGATGAAAATTGTAACCAGCGCGGCTTCGACCGTCATAGCTTCGTCCAAATCGACACCGGCACCGCGCGCCGATGGAAAGTTAATCTAGAGTAATATGCAGCGTTTTAACGATATTGAAGCCTGGGTTTTTGACCTCGACAATACGCTTTATCCGGCCAGCCAAAATCTTTTCGCCGAGATTGACGTGCGCATGACCGCCTTTATTCAAGACGCCCTAAATGTCACCAAAGAAGAAGCCTTTCGCGTGCAGAAAGATTTTTTGGGTGAATATGGCACCACGCTTTCTGGCCTGATGAATGTGCATGGGCTGGAGCCGGGCCCCTTTTTAGATTTCGTGCATGATTTAGATGTCTCTATTCTGACGCCCGACCCGAGCCTCAAACAAGCGATTGCGGCTTTGCCGGGGCGGAAATATATTTTCACCAATGGCACCAAAGGCCATGCCGCGCGGGTTTGCGAGCGCTTGGGGTTGAGCGATCTATTTGACGATGTGTTTGACATTGTTAGCGCCAATTATGTGCCAAAGCCCAATCCCGATATTTATCCGCTGATGCTGGAGAGCTTTGGCATTGGCGCGCAAACCTCGGCCTTTTTTGAGGATATGGCGCGCAATCTAACCCCCGCCCATGAGCTGGGCATGGCCACAGTTCTGGTGCAAGAAGGGGGTCAAGACGGGGCGCAGAAAATGAATATGCCGGAAAAATACCGCACCCATGACGAAGCCCATATCGACCATACGACCACAGATCTGGCGCGCTTTTTAACCGCCATAACCGCGCGCTAATTGTCTGATTGACTTCATCTAGCAGCTTGCTAATTTGACGCCAATCCCAACCCGCCAAGCCAATTTGTTTTCGAGGAATAGCCAATGGACATGCAAAACGCTGAAACACTTATCAATGCCGCCTTTGACGATATCGCGGCGGTGTCGACCGACACCCAAGGCGATGTGCGCGAGGCGGTTTCCGCCGCCCTCTTGGCGCTGGATAGTGGCACCTTGCGCGTCGCTGAAAAAACTGCCGATGGCAATTGGCAGGTCAATCAATGGCTGAAAAAAGCCGTGCTTTTATCGTTCCGCTTGAACGATATGTCGATGCAATCTGGGGGCCCGCAAGGCTCGAGCTGGTGGGATAAAGTGCCATCGAAATTTGAGGGCTGGAACGAAGCCGCCTTTCAAGCGGGGGGCTTTCGCGCCGTGCCAAATTGCATCGTGCGCCGCTCGGCCTATATCGCGCCCGGCGTGGTTTTAATGCCAAGCTTTGTAAACCTAGGCGCCTATGTCGATAGCGGCACGATGGTCGACACTTGGGCGACCGTTGGCTCTTGCGCGCAAATTGGCAAGAATGTGCATATTTCTGGCGGCGCTGGCATTGGTGGCGTCTTGGAACCTTTGCAGGCGGGGCCGGTGATTATTGAAGATAATTGCTTCATCGGCGCGCGCTCCGAAGTCGCCGAAGGGGTCATCGTGCGCGAAGGCGTGGTGCTTTCCATGGGCGTGTTTATTTCTGGCTCGACCAAAATCGTCGACCGCGCCAGCGGCAAAATCTATCGCGGCGAAGTGCCAGCCTATTCGGTGGTCGTGCCTGGCAGCCTGCCTTCCGAGACGGGTGATGTGAATTTAGCGTGCGCCGTGATTGTCAAAACCGTGGACGCGCAAACCCGCTCGAAAACCTCGGTTAACGAATTACTGCGAGATTAAAATGAGTTTGGACCCGGTTCAATTTGCAGTCGATCTCATTCGCTGCCCTTCGGTTACCCCCACGGATGCGGGGGCGCTGGATGTGCTTGAAAAAGCCCTGAGCGAGATGGGCTTTGCCTGCACGCGCCTGCCGTTTGAAGAAGCGGGAACCGATCGGGTCGATAATCTCTATGCTCGTCTTGGCACGGGCGCGCCGCATATTTGCTTTGCTGGCCATACCGATGTTGTGCCTGTGGGTGCCGAAGCCGAGTGGAAAGTCGACCCGTTTGCGGGCGAAATTCGTGACGACCACCTTTGGGGTCGCGGCGCCGCCGATATGAAAGGCGCCATTGCCGCTTTCGTGGCCGCCACGGCCGCGCATCTCGAAGCCCATGGCAAACCCGCTGGCTCGATTTCTTTGCTGATTACCGGCGATGAAGAAGGCCCGAGCATCAATGGCACGCGCAAAATGCTCGGCTGGTTGGAGCAACAAGGCGAGATTATTGACGATTGTTTGGTTGGCGAGCCGACCAATCCGAAAGCTTTGGGCGATATGATAAAAATCGGTCGGCGCGGTTCCGTCAATGGCGTGGTGCGCGTGGTTGGCACGCAAGGCCATGTCGCGTATCCGCATTTGGCCGATAATCCGGTGCCGCAATTGGCCGCCCTCATGGTGGCTCTGTCCAACGCGCCCCTCGATGACGGCACCGAACATTTTCAGCCGTCCAATCTCGAGGTCACCAATTTCGATGTCGGCAATCCCACCACCAATGTCATTCCGGCCGAAGCCACGGCACGCTTTAACATTCGCTATAATGATATATGGCAAGCCGCCAGCCTGAACGATTGGATTAAAACCCAGCTCGATGCGGCGCAAGGCGCGGCCGGGTATGAGCTGGAGCTATCGCATACAGGCGATTGCTTTTTGACCGAGCCGAATGCTTTCGTCGAACAATTGAGCGGCGCGGTAAGTGCGGTGACGGGGCGCGAGCCAGAGCTTTCCACCTCGGGTGGCACATCGGACGCGCGCTTTATCAAAGATGTCACCCGCGTGGTCGAGTTCGGCCTTGTGGGCGAGACCATGCATAAAGTCGATGAGCGGGTGCCAGTGGAAGATATTCGCAAATTATCGGCGATTTATGAAACGCTGCTGTCGAGCTATTTCTCGAGCTAACTCGGGTCGGGCGCTGCCAGCAGCTCGGCTGGATACTCAACCTTCATGAAAGTCAGGCCTTCGGCGGGCGCCACTTGCGGGCATTGGGTTCGGTCGCGCGCTTGTAAGACGCCGCGCGCTTGCTCGAGCGAAAACTTGCCATCGCCAACGACTTTCAAAACCCCCGCCAGCGAGCGCACTTGATGATGCAGAAAACTCGGCGCCGACGCGGTAATGGTGAACGCCTCTCCGGCTTGCGACACTTCGAGCTGCGATAGGGTTTTCACCGCCGAGGCGGCTTGGCATTGCGACGAGCGGAAAGTGGTGAAATCATGGTGGCCGACGAAAATTTTCGCCGCTTCTTGCATCAGCGCCAAGTCCAACGGGTAAGGCACAAACCAAGCGTGACCCAAATCGACCGTCAAAGGCGCGCGCCGCGAAATGATTTTATATTCATAATGGCGCGCCAAAGCCGAGAACCGCGCATCGAAATCCTCGCGCGCGGGCGCCACCGCCAATACCGCCACGGGGGCGGGTTTTAAATGAAAATTGAGGCCTGCCATAACTTTTTCGGCCGTCCAATTGGGGTCTTCCAAATCCAGATGGCCGACTTGGCCGCGCGCATGCACGCCTCTATCGGTGCGCCCTGCGCCGAAAACATTCCTCCTTTCGCCGCATAATTTTTCTACCGCGTCGGAAAGCGCATCTTGCACGCCGCCGCCGCCGCGTTGGCTTTGCCAGCCCAAATAGGGCGAGCCATCATATTCTATGGTCAGGCGCCAGCGCATCGCCTAGACCTTTTGTCCGGCGCGAAGCCCGCGCCCGCGCATGAAATCTTCGCCGCTCATGGCGCCTTTGCCGGCTTTTTGCACGCGCAACAGCTCCAGCGCGCCCTGCCCGCAAAAAATAATCGCGCCATTTTGCGCCACTTCCCCGGCCGCGCCGTCTTGGGCGAGGGGACGCGCTTGCAAAACTTTCACGCGCTCGCCATCGACCTCAAACCAAGCCCCCGGAAAAGGCGAAAGGCCGCGAATATGAAAATCTAAGGCCTCAGCCGAGCGCGTGAAATCGAGCCGCGCTTCGGCCTTATCAATTTTTTCGGCATAGCAAATGCCGTCCGCCGCTTGGGGCTGCGCGATTAAATCTGGCTGCGCGGCCAAAGCTTGGGTCAGCGCCAGTCCGCCTAATGCAGCGAGCCTATCGTGCAGGCTGGCGGCTGTGTCTTGCGGGTCGATGGCCAGCTCGCGCGATAGTAAAACCGGGCCCGTATCGAGGCCGGCTTCCATTTGCATAATCGCGACGCCCGTATGCGTATCGCCGGCCATAATGGCGCGCTGAATGGGCGCCGCCCCGCGCCAACGCGGCAAGAGCGAGGCATGAATATTCCAACAACCTAGGCGCGGCGTATCGAGCCAGACCTGCGGCAAAATCATGCCATAGGCCACCACAATCGCCAGGTCCGCTTGGTGCTTTTGAAACTCATCGAGCGCTGCGTCATCTTTCAAAGTCGAGGGCGTAAACACCTCTATGCCAGCCGCCTCGGCCGCTTGATGCACGGGCGCTTTCACCCGCTTTAACCCACGCCCCTGTTTGGCCGGCGGGCGCGCGTAGACGGCGACAATCTCATGCCCCTCGACCCGCGCAAAATCGCGCAAAGCGTCCAAAGCAGCGACCGCAAAATCGGGGGTTCCCATGAAGATTAGACGCAAGCCCATCGGGCGTTCCTAAAACGAGCCAGAGGCAGCATCGGCCTGTTTTTCGCGCTCGGCTTTGCGCATTTTCTTCAGCACCATTTGCCGCTTTAACCGCGACAAGTGATCGAGAAAAACAATACCGTTCAAATGGTCAATTTCATGTTGAATGCAGGTGGCCAATAGCCCGTCGCATTCCAATTCTTGCGGCTTGCCGTCATAGTCTAAAAACTTCACGCGGCATTGCGCGGGGCGCTCCACGTCATCGTAAAAACTTGGCACCGACAGGCAGCCTTCTTGATAATTATGGGTCTCTTTCGATGTCCAAACCACTTCTGGATTAACGAAATAGCGCGGCCCCTCATCGGCCAAAGGCTCGTCTTCATCAGCCTCGCCCTCTTCAATAAGCCCGCCCTTTTCGACGAGAAGGTCGGCGTCAGGGTCCGATTTGCCTTTCAAATCCATCACCACCACCCGTTCGGCCACGCCGATTTGAATGGCCGCCAGACCAATGCCGACGGCTGCATACATGCTGTCTAACATGTCGTCCATGAGGGCGCGCGTGGCGTCGGTTACCTCGGCCACGGGCGCGGATATGGTTTTCAGCCGCTTGTCCGGCACTTCGATGATTTTGCGTATCGCCATGGCTTATGAAATACGCCTTGTGCGGGACAGCGTCAAGAGACAGCCCGAATCGGCGTGGCGAATCGGATAGATTGGGGGCATGAGCTATGTGTCGACCCTTCTTGTAAGCCTTATCCCTTTTGGCCTTGGGCTGGGGGCAGGTATTGCCCTGACCCGCTGGCTGCGCCCGAGCGCGCGCGGGGACGAAAATGGCGAGCCCATGCGCCAGTTGCAAGGCGAGATTATTGCTTTGCAAACCAGCCAGAAAAATCTCGCCGAGCAATTATCCGAAACCAAAGGAAGCGAAGCCGACTTGCGCCAAAGCCTGCAAAGCGCCGCCGAGCGTTTAGCCCGCGCCGATGAGAAAATCAGCGCCTTTGACGAAGCCCAAAAGGCCGCGCGCGAAGAGTTTAAAAATCTCGCCAGCGATATCCTCAAACAAAATAGCGCCGAGTTTAAAGAGCAGTCCAAACAAAGCTTGGAAGTTCTCCTGACCCCGCTCGACAAGCAATTGGTCGAATTTAAAACCGAAATTACCGGCTTTAAAGCCATCAATGAAAAAATGACCTCGGAAACCGAAAGCCTGACCAACGCCCTGACCTCCAATGTGAAAGTGCAAGGCAATTGGGGCGAGATGGTTTTGGAGCGGATTTTGGAAGAATCGGGTCTCGAAAAGGGTCGCGAATACACTTTGCAAGGCGAAGGCTTGGGGCTGAAATCAGCCGAGGGCGCGCGCCAAATGCCCGATGTGATTATCAATCTGCCGGAAGCCAAACATATTGTCATCGACAGCAAAGTCTCGCTGACCAGCTTTCGCGAGTATCAAAACGCCAGCACAGAAGACCATCGCGCCGCCGCCGCCAAGGCTTTCATTTTGTCGACCGAGAAACACATCAAAGACTTGGCAGGCAAAAATTATCAAAACGCCTATGGGCTGCAATCGCTCGATTTCGTCATGATGTTTATGCCGATTGAAGCGGCGTATTTTCTGTTGCTATCGGCACGCGAAGATATTTTGCGCCAAGCTTGGGAAAAAGGCATATCCATCGTCTCGCCGTCGAACTTATTTCCCAACTTAAAAACCATCGGCTATTTGTGGCGTCTGCAAAAACAAAACGACAATGCCGAAGAAATCGCCCGCCTTGGTGGCTCGGTTTACGATAAAGTCAGCGGGTTTTTGGGCGATATGCAATCGGTTGGAAAATCTCTCGTCAAAGCGCAAGACACCCATCGCGAGGCGGTCAAAAAACTCTCCGAAGGCAATGGCAATGTTATGCGCCAAGCTGAAAAATTACGCGAGCTGGGCGCCAAGACCAATAAATCGCTGCCCGATATGACGGATGTTTAAATCCAATTAGCGGCGCGACTTCATCGCTGCCAAAAGCGTTCCATCATCGAGATAATCCAATTCCCCGCCCACCGGCACGCCATGCGCGAGGCGCGTCACCCGCACCTCCAAATCGGCCAGCATATCGGTGATGAAATGCGCCGTGGTTTGGCCTTCGACCGTGGCACTGGTGGCGAGAATAATTTCGTTCACTTGCGGCGACGCACAGCGCGTGCGCAAGCTCTCGAGGTTTAACTCTTCGGGGCCAATGCCATCGAGCGCCGATAGGGTGCCGCCCAAAATATGATAGCGCCCGCGCAAAGCTTGCGCGCGCTCCAAAGCCCACAGGTCGCCCACATCTTCGACGACACATAAAATCGTGTCATCGCGGCGCGCATCGGCGCAAATCGTGCAAGGGTCGGAGGTGTCAATATTGCCGCAGGTTTTGCAGGTCACGATTTTATCGCGCGCCACGCCCAAAGCTTCGGATAGCGGAATAAGCAAGCTCTCGCGCCGCCGCATGAGTTGCAAAACCGCGCGCCGCGCCGAGCGAGGGCCGAGGCCGGGCAATCGGGCGAGATATTTAACCAGCGCTTCAATTTCTGGGCCGGCCATTAAGTCTCGCTCGTCTCATCGGCCAAATTGCCATCGCTATCTTCGTCTATCTCGTCGGGCGCGGCGGGCAAAGCCTCGCTGCTGGCGGTCGCCATAAATTCGCTAACCGATAATATCTCGGCGCCTGGAAACGCCCCCAAGGCGGCCTGCACATATGGGTCTTCGCGGGCCTTGTCTTCGCGCTGTTCGGCCGCCGAGCGTTTGACGGTTCCCAAAGTCGCCGCGCCTGGTTCGTTCGATAGCGACACCACCCAGGCTCGCCCGGTCCATTCGCGTAATTTCTTGGTCAGGTCTTGGGCGATATTATCTTGCCCATCGGCGAGGCGCAGCTCAAGGCGACCTGCGCGTTCACCAGCCGCCGCCTCAAAAGACACCAAATGCACGCCGTTTTCGAGCGCATATTTCAAAGCGATGTCGCGCTTGTCGGCGGCCAAATCAATGACTGCCTGAAAATCTTGCAAGACCGGCGCGCTGAATTGCACGACTGGCGCGGCTTGCGGCGCAGCTGTGCTCATCGTCGGGCCAGCCGAAGGCGGCATGGCTTGGGGAGCCGAAGGCGGCGTGGCTTGAGAAGCCGAAGGGCTGGCAGCAGGCGCAGCAGCTGCAGAAGGGCTTGGCGTGCCAGCCGGCGCGCTTTCAAATTGCTTAATCAACTCTTCTGGCGTTGGCGTATTGGCCAAATGCGCCAGACGAATAAGCACCATTTCGCAGGCCGCTTTGGCGTTCATGGCGCGCGGCACATCTTCGTGACCGGCCAATAAAACCTGCCAAACGCGCGATAAGGCAGGCGTCGATAATTGCTCGGAAGCCGCCTTGCCCCGCGCCCGCAGCTCGGCCGAAAAGGCCACGTCTTCCAGCGCCGCAGGGACAAATTTCAATCGCGTCAACCAATGGGTCAGCTCGGCCAAATCGGCCAAAATCACCACGGGATCGGCGCCCATAGCATATTGCGCTTCAAATTCTTCCAGCGCCTCTGGCACCTTGGCGCGCATCAGCATGTCGAAGAGATCGAACACGCGGCCTCGGTCGGCCAGCCCCAAAAGGGCGCGCATGGTTTCTTCGCTCAATGGCGTATCGGCATCCATATGCGCCAAAGCACGGTCGAGCAGCGATAGCGCATCGCGCGCCGAGCCATCGGCGGCGCGCGCGATGAGTTTCAAACCCTCATCGGGCAAATCTACCGTTTCGGCGGCGCAAACTTTGCTCAGCAATTTTTGCGTATCGTCGAGGCTTAGGCGGCGCAAATCAAAGCGCTGACAACGCGAGAGAACGGTGACGGGGACTTGGCGAATTTCCGTGGTGGCGAAAATAAATTTCACATGTTCGGGCGGCTCTTCCAGCGTTTTTAGCAGGCCATTAAACGCCGCCTTGGAGAGCATATGCACCTCATCAATAATATAGACTTTATAGCGCGCCGAGGCGGGCATATAGCGCACGTTCTCGATAATCTCGCGAATGTCGCCAATGCCCGTGCGCGAGGCCGCATCCATTTCAATGACATCCACATGGGTGCCATCCATAATGGCCTCGCAATGCGCGCCCGCTTCGGCCAAAGCCACACTCGGCGCTTGCACTGTGTCGGAATGATAATTCAGGGCGCGCGCCAAAATCCGCGCCGTGGTGGTTTTGCCGACGCCGCGCACGCCCGTCAGCATAAAGGCATGGGCAATGCGCCCCGTCTCAAACGCATTGGTTAGCGTTTGCACCATGGCTTCTTGGCCGATGAGGTCTTCGAAATTGCGCGGCCGATATTTGCGCGCCAGCACTTTATAGCTATCGCCCGCCTCGGCTGCGGGAACGTCATTATCGCTATCGGCATCTGCCAACATATCAAAGCCGGGCGCTTCGTCGGAAAACGCGGGCGCGCTGGTCTCTTCTTGTAGAGGCGCATCCTCTAGAGGGGCGGTTGCGTCCAACTGATTTTCATTCTCATCCGATGTCATGCCGTTTGAACTACCTGCTATCGTGAACGCTTGGGGCTTTGCGAAATTAGGTGAGAGACTGGACAGGCAACCCGCACAAACTCGTTAGGGCTGCTTCCTTTCGGATCTGACCCGGTTGGCGAGGGGTGCGTCCGCCGCCAATCTCTCTCCTCCTTTATAGCAGAGGCTGGAGCCGAGGCCACCCTTTAGCTGGTCGCGGGCGATAAAAATCTGGGCAAATTGAGAGAAGGCGGCGAAGGCTTGCCCCTAAAGAAAAGCCGTGCCAATCTGGCGCCAGTGTTTCAAGCCTTCGTCTGGAGATAGCCATGGCCCTGCCCGATAACCCCATTATGTTCGCCAATAATCCGCTCGATCGGGCTGGCCATTTACGCCCCAACCCAGATTGGGTGGCCGCGCAATTGGCCTCTGATGACGCCTTGATTGTGCCGCTTTGGCAATTAAACCCGCTGGTTCTGCCCGAATTGCAGCCCGGCGATGGACGCGATGTCGGCTATTTGCCCAAAGCCGCCTTCGGCGAGGCTTGGAGCGACACCATGCAAGTGGTTTTCCTCGGCCTCAACCGACGCCAAAAACCGCTATTTGCCGCCGACATCAGCCATATGAGCGCGCCCGAAGACATGGGGCCATTCAAGGGCATGGGGCAGTTTGAAGATTTGCGCGGTCTCGCGGCGGCAGGCGATATGTCGCGCACCGAGCTGGCCATTCTGGCGCAAGCCAAAGGCATGTTGGACTGGAACTTACGCACGCCGTTTTGCGCCCAATGCGGCCATCCCAGCCAAAGCGCCGAGGGCGGCTATAAACGAAAATGCGATAATTGTGGCACCGAACATTTTCCGCGCACCGACCCTGTGGTCATTATGCTGGCCACCCATGGCGAGGATTGCCTGCTCGGTCGCCAACGCGGTTGGCCAGACGGCATGTTGAGCGCTTTGGCGGGCTTCATGGAACCGGGCGAAACCCTAGAAGAAGCGGTCGCGCGCGAGCTGATGGAAGAGGCCGGCATTGAAGTCTCGAGTGTGAGCTATTTAGGCTCGCAACCTTGGCCATTTCCCGGCTCCCTGATGATTGGCTGCATGGCCAAGGCGAGCCACCGCGATATTCAGGTCGATGAAGTGGAACTGGAAGAAGCGCATTGGGTTTCGCGCAGCGATATTATTTCCTCCATGGCAGGCCAAGGGCCTTTGGGCGTGCCGCCAGAAATGGCCATCGCGCATCAGCTGATGAAAGCTTTTGCCGAAGGCGCAGACTAAATCGGCTTTAGGCGTCTTTTAACGCAGCGCGTTCTGGCGCGGCTTTATAGACGCCCAGAATATCCATTTTGGAACAATAGAAATTCAGCTCTTCCAAAGCCAATCGCACCGGCTCGCTATCGGGATGGCCTTCGATATCGGCGTAGAATTGCGTCGCCAAAAAGCCGTTCGGCTGATAGCTCTCCAGCTTGGTCATATTGACATTATTGGTCGCGAACCCCCCCAGAGCTTTATATAAAGCCGAGGGCGTATTGCGCACGCGGAAGATGAAACTGGTAATAATTTCACCGCTTGGCGCGCCCGTTGTTTCTGGCTCGGCATCATCGGGGGTCGCCGACATGACCAAAAACCGCGTGGTATTGCTTTGGCTGTCTTCGATGTTTTCGCGCAGCACATCGAGGCCATAAATCTCGCCCGCCAACTTAGAGGCAATGGCGCCATGGTTGGGCGTTTGGCTGGCCGCCAAATCGCGCGCGCTTCCGGCCGTGTCTGCCGCCACTTGCGGGGTCAGCTCTAGCTCGGCGATAATTTTACGGCATTGGCCGAGCGCCATTTCATGGCTATGCACATGGGTCAGCGCGCGCTCCTGAGTGCCGGGCAAAGCCAGCAAGCAGTGGTTTACGCGCATGAAATGCTCGCCAATAATATAAAGATTGGAGCCCGGCAAAAGCCTATGAATATCGGCGACGCGGCCCGCGACCGTGTTCTCCACTGGCATCATTGCCAAGTCGGCTTCGCCCGATTTCAGGGCTTCGAAAGCGTCGTCAAACGTGGCGCAAGGCAAAGGCTCCATCTCGCCATATTGGGTCTGGCAGGCAATATGTGAATTGGCGCCCAGCTCTCCTTGAAATGCGATTTTTCCCATGGCTTAGTTTCCCTCTTTCAACACGCGCTCGGCATGTGCCAAATCTTCTGGTGTATCGACGCCCACCGGCACGGTATCCACCACGGCGGCGGCAATCGACATGCCGGCTTCTAACGCGCGCAATTGCTCTAGCCGTTCGCGCTGCTCGAGCGGCGATGGCGACAGCGTTACAAATTTTTCTAGCGCCTCGCGCGTATAGCCATAAATACCGATGTGATGATACAGCGGCCCCTCGCCGCTGGGGGCAGTGGCGCGGGTGAAATAAAGCGCGCGCCCCATATTGGCTTGGGTCAGCGATAAAACCGCTTTTACCACATTGGGATTATCGCGCTCCGCTTGCGAGGTAATTTCGGCCACCAAAGTCGATATATCGAAGCCCTCTAGCGTGGCCAATGTGGTTTGCACCAAATGCGGGTCGAGCGTCGGCAAATCGCCCTGCAAATTGATAATCGCATCATGCGCGCCGGCGCTGTCGATTTGCTGCAAGGCGGCATAAATGCGGTCTGAACCCGACGGTAAATCCGGATCGGTGAGGACAGCCTCGCCGCCCGCTTCGATAACCGCATCGGCCACTTCCGGCTCGGCCGCAGCCACAACCACACGACCACACTGGGCCGCCATGGCGCGATGCCAAACCTGCACAATCATCGGCAGACCGCAGATATCCGCCAAGGGCTTATTAGGCAAGCGGGTGGAGGCCATTCGGGCTGGAATTAGAACAATCGGGTTTTTCGCACTCATCTTTAGCTCTCTCTTCAATCCCGCCTCAATCTCTCTTCAATCGGAGGGTGGGATGCCTATTTCGTATTGCACATCCCGCCTTCATTTCCTAATCTGTGCGACGCTACGCCGCAAGCCTAAACAGGCTGAAAAGCGTAAGCTGCTCAAAATTTATAGGAGTGGGTTTGCCCAACAAAGCAAGCAAATCTGCGTCAAAAGCCACCTTGGAGAAAAGTCATGGATAGTTTTGAGCTGAATAAAATCTTTGGTGCCGTCTTGTTTACCTTGCTGGTCTATCTGGGCGTGCAAAATCTGGGCGACATTTTGTTTCATGCCGAACCCGCCAACCCGCAAGCCTATGTTGTGGAAGGTGTCGAAGAAGAGGGCGCGCCAAGCGTCGCGGAAGCGGCCGTTGTTGAAGTCTCCATTTTAGAATTGCTGCAAACCGCATCGATCGAAAAAGGCGCCAAAACGGCAAAAAAATGCCTGTCTTGCCATAGTTTCGAAAGCGGCGGCGCCAATAAAATAGGCCCTGCCCTCTATGGCGTGGTTGACCGTCCGGTAGCCAAAGCCGCTGGCTTTAAATATTCCGGCACTTTGGCTGGCATGGGCGGCAATTGGGATTACCAAGCCCTCAACGGCTTTTTGCTGAACCCGAAAAAATACGCCGTCGGCACCAGCATGTCGTTCGCTGGTCTGCGCAAGGCTTCCGACCGCGCCAATATCATCGCTTATTTGGATAGCTTGAAGTAATTCGCTTTTCTATAGGTGAAAAAAATCTATCGCCGCGTGCAAGCCTGCTTGCTCGCGGCGTTTGTTTTTTTTAGACTTAATCCTCTTTCCTCGTGAAACCTAGACGGAGCCGACATGGCACAGCCTATTTCTAACCTGAAACTTTTGTGTCTCGCGCTCGCGCTGCTCGCCACGCCGTCGCTGGCATTGGCTCAAGATTGGCGCCATGGCTTGTCTTTATTTGGCGCGCCCGAATTGAAAAAAGGTTTCGCGCATTTCCCTTACGTCAACCCGCAAGCGCCCAAGGGCGGCGAGGTGAAAATTGCTGCCATTGGCTCTTTTGATAACCTGAATTCTTTCACCATTAAGGGCAATGCCGCCGAAGGCTTGGGGCTGTTGCACGACACTTTATTGACCGGCTCGATGAATGAAGCCAGCGCCAGCTATGGGCTGATTGCCGAGGCGGTGAAACATCCGAAAGATTTTTCATCCGTCAGTTTCAAACTACGCCCCCAAGCGCGGTTCTCCGACGCCAGTCCCATCACCACAGAAGACGTGGCGTTTTCTTTCACCGCATTGAAAAAAGCCCACCCATTTTATCGCGCCTATTATGGCGATGTCGTGGGCTATGACATTGCCTCGCCGCACGAGATTACCTTCCGCTTTGGGCAGACGGGAAACCGCGAATTGCCGATGATTTTAGGCCAATTGCCGATTTTGAAAAAAGCCTATTGGAACGCCAATCAACGCTCGCTGGCCAATACGACGTTGGAAATTCCGCCGGTCTCTGGCGCCTATGAAATCGCTAAATTGGACGCGGGCCGCGCCATTACCTATGCGCGCCGCGACGATTATTGGGGTCAAAAACTGAATGTGAATTTGGGCAAACATAATATCGACCGCGTGACATATATTTATTTTGGCGATGATACGGTCGCCTTTGAAGCGTTAAAAGCGGGCGAGGTCGATTATCGGCGCGAGTTCTCTTCCCGCATCTGGGCGACAGGCTATGACACGCCCGCCATCCGCAGCGGCCAACAAATCAAAGAAATTGTCGCGCTGGAAAACCCCGCAGGCATGCAAGGTTTTGTCTTCAACCTGCGCCGCGAGCGCTTTAACGACATTCATGTGCGCGAGGCTTTGAACTGGGCCTATGATTTCGAGTGGACGAAGAAAAACTTATTCTATGGCCAATATGCGCGCACTGGCTCGTTTTTTCAGGGTTCCGAATTGGCCGCCAAAGGCGCGCCCTCAAAAGCCGAATTGAAATTACTCAGCCCGTGGCGCGAGCAATTGCCGGCCAAAACTTTCGGCCCCCTATTTCAAAACTCCATCAGCGATGGCTCGGGCAATATTCGTAAATCTTTGCGAAAAGCACGCGCGCTGCTGGAAAAAGCTGGCTGGAATATTGAAAATGGCAAATTGATGAAAAACGGCGAGCCGTTCACCATTGAATTCTTGCTGGTGCAGCCTGCTTTCGAGCGCATTGTGGCGCCTTATATCAAGAATTTGGCCAAACTGGGCATTGAGGCGAAAATTCGCTCCATCGACCCGACGCAATATCAAAACCGCGTCACCCAATACGATTATGACGCCGTGGTAATGAGCTTTGGCCAATCGCTATCGCCTGGCAATGAGCAGCGCGATTATTGGTCGTCTGGCGCGGCCAGCCAACCGGGGGGGCGCAATTATATTGGCATTGAAAATCCGGTCGTCGATGCGCTGGTGGAAAATCTGATTTTCGCCAAATCGCGCGACGCCCTCATTACCGCCTCGCGCGCGCTCGACCGCGTGTTGATTTCCAATCATTATGTGATGCCGCAATGGTATTCGCCACACGAGCGCCTGTCTTATTGGAAAGGCCTAAAGCGGCCCGACCCCATGCCCAAACATGGGCTTGGCTTTCCCACGCTTTGGTGGAAAGAGGCGCGTTAAAAACTTGCCGCGCGTCGAACTCGTGACATAATTAGGCTTGATTTTGCCTAATCTCTAACTCACATCTTGAGGGAGTTTCGCCACCCATGGGTGCTTATATTCTTCGCCGCTTGCTGCTGATGGTGCCGACGATTTTCGGCATTATGGCGATTAGTTTTGCCATTGTGCAATTCGCCCCCGGCGGCCCCGTAGAGCGCGTCCTCGCGCAATTGCAAGGCCATGATGTTGGCGCCACCTCGCGCTTTACCAGCGCGCAAGACGGCTCTGGCGGCATGCAAGGCGCGGCCGCACAAGCCGCCACAAGCAGCAAATATCGCGGCGCACAAGGCCTCGACCCAGAATTCATCGCCGAGCTGGAAGCCCAATTCGGCTTCGACAAACCCGCCCATGAACGCTTCTTCAAATTGGTCAAAGACTACGCTCGCTTCGATTTCGGCGAGAGCTATTATCGCGATATTCCGGTCATTGACCTGATAAAAGAAAAACTGCCCGTCTCCATCACGCTCGGGCTATGGGCGACTTTGCTGACGTATTTTATTTCCATCCCGCTCGGCATCGCCAAAGCGCGCCGCGATGGCAGCGCTTTTGATGTATGGACCTCTGGCGTCATCATCGTTGGCTATGCCATCCCGGGATTTTTATTCGCCGTCGCGCTGATTGTTTTATTCGCCGGCGGCTCTTATTTCGATTGGTTCCCTTTGCGCGGGCTGACCTCGGATAATTTCGATCAATTGAGCCTGACCGGAAAAGCCCTGGATTATCTTTGGCATATTTTCCTGCCCGTCTTGGCGCTTTCCATCTCGGGTTTTGCGACCACGAGTTTGCTGACCAAAAATGCGTTTCTCGATGAGATACGAAAACAATATGTCGTCACCGCACGCGCCAAAGGCTTGCCTGAAAAGCGGGTGCTATACGGCCATGTGTTTCGCAATGCTATGCTCATCGTCATCGCCGGATTTCCGGGCGCTTTCATCGGCGCGTTTTTCACTGGCTCGCTGCTCATCGAGACGATTTTCTCGCTCGATGGCCTCGGGCTTTTGTCTTATGAGAGCATTATCAATCGCGATTATCCGGTGGTCTTTGCAACGCTTTATATCTTCGGCCTGGTTGGGCTGCTGGTCACGCTTATCTCCGACATCACTTATATGTGGGTCGATCCGCGGATTGATTTCTCGGCGCAAGGGGGCGGCTAATGAATATCTCGCCGCTCAATCAGCGTCGTTGGCGCAATTTTAAAGCCAATCGGCGTGGGTTTATTTCGCTTTGGCTTTTTGCCGCCCTGTTTTTGGTGACGCTCTTCGCCGAGTTTTTGGCCAATGATAAACCGCTGCTCATTCGCCATGAGGGCGCGTTTTATATGCCGGTTTTCGCCGCTTATGCGGAGACCGAATTTGGCGGCGATTTTGCTACCGAGGCCGATTATCGCGACCCATTTGTTATCGAGCTGATTGAAGAAAACGGCGGCACGATTGTCTGGCCGCCGCTCCGCTATAGCTATAATACCATCAACCTAGACCTCGAGCGCCCAGCGCCGGCGCCGCCAAGCGCGCAGAACTGGCTCGGCACCGACGACCAAGGCCGCGATGTGCTGGCGCGCTTGATTTATGGCTTTCGCATCTCGGTATTATTCGGGCTTATTTTGACGCTCGCCTCTTCCCTCATTGGCATTGCCGCAGGCGCCGTGCAGGGCTATTTCGGCGGTTGGGTCGACCTCGCGATGCAGCGTTTCATCGAGATATGGACGTCTGTGCCCTCGCTCTATTTATTGATTATCATCGCGGCCATCATCGAGCCTGGCTTTTGGGTTTTACTGGGCATTTTATTGCTATTCTCTTGGGTGTCTTTGGTGGGGGTCGTGCGCGCCGAGTTTTTGCGCGCCCGTAATTTGGAATATGTAGAGGCGGCGCGCGCGCTCGGCGTTGGCAATGCCACGATTATGGCGCGCCATTTGCTGCCCAATGCCATGGTCGCCACGCTGACCTTCATGCCGTTTATTTTAAACGCTTCCATCACCACGCTCACGTCGCTCGACTTTTTGGGCTTTGGCTTGCCGCCCGGCTCGCCGTCTTTGGGCGAACTTTTGGCGCAAGGCAAAGCCAATTTGCAGGCGCCTTGGTTGGGGCTTTCGGGCTTTTTTACCATTGCCATTATGCTGTCGCTGCTGATTTTCATCGGCGAAGCGGTGCGCGATGCTTTCGACCCGAGAAAGACTTTGGGGTAGATTATGAGCGCTTTACTCTCGTTGAAAGATTTACGCATTGGCTTCACCAGCGATGGCAAAATCAGCCACGCCGTGAAAGGCGTGAGCTTTGATATTGGCGCAGGCGAGACGCTCGGCTTGGTGGGCGAAAGCGGCTCGGGAAAATCGGTCAGCGCGCTGTCGATTTTAAAACTCCTGCCCTATCCCGCCGCCCTGCACGAAGGCGGCGAAATTCATTTCGAAGGCCAAGATCTATTGCGCCTCGACGAAGACGCCTTGCGCGGCGTGCGCGGTGCCAAAATTTCGATGATTTTTCAAGAGCCCATGTCTTCGCTGAACCCACTGCATTCGATTGAAAAACAAATCAGTGAAATTATCGAGCTGCACCAAGGCCTTAGCCGTACCGAGGCGCGCGCAGAAGCGCTTCGTCTGCTACAGCGCGTGGGCATTGCCGACGCGCAATCGCGCCTTGGCGCTTTGCCGCATGAGCTATCGGGCGGGCAACGCCAGCGCGTGATGATTGCCATGGCACTGGCCAATAGGCCGCAATTGCTCATCGCCGATGAGCCGACCACGGCGTTGGATGTGACCATTCAAAAACAAATTCTCGACCTGCTGAAAGATTTACAGCAAGAGACGGGCATGGCGATTTTGCTGATTACCCATGATTTGGGCATTGTGAAAAAAATGGCCGACCGAGTTTGCGTCATGCAAGACGGCGAAATTTTGGAAGCGGGAGATTGCGCCGCCGTGTTCCAAAACCCGCAGCACAGCTATACGAAAAAACTCATCGAAGCCGAGCCAAGCGGCACGCCCGCGCCGAGCCAAACCAGCGACGAGCTGGTGCGCGCCGAGGCTTTGCGCGTTTGGTTTCCGATGAAACGCGGGTTTTTGCAACGCACCTATGACCATGTAAAAGCCGTGAACGATATTTCCTTCACCCTGAAACGTGGCGAAACGCTGGGCATTGTGGGCGAAAGCGGCTCGGGCAAAACCACGCTGGGGCGCGCCCTCTTGGGGCTGCAAAAAGCCACGGGGCAAGCCTTTTTAGGCGATATTGATATTCTCGCGACCGACCGCATGACGCGCCGGAATTTGCGCAAAAACATGCAGATTGTTTTCCAAGACCCCTATGGGGCGCTGAGCCCGCGCATGGCCGTGGGTGAGATTATTGCCGAGGGTTTGAAACTGCATCGCCCCGAGCTAACCAAGCCCGAGGTGGCGGCGCGGGTGCGCGATATTCTCATCGAGGTGGAGCTAGACCCCGAGACGGCCGAGCGCTATCCGCATGAGTTCTCAGGCGGGCAACGCCAGCGCATCGCCATTGCGCGCGCCTTGATATTGGAGCCAGAATTTCTCGTCCTCGACGAACCGACCAGCGCGCTCGATCGCTCGGTGCAGGCGCAAATCATCGATATGTTGCGCCGCTTACAAAAGCAAAAAGGGCTGACTTATTTATTCATCAGCCATGATTTGAAAGTTGTGCGGGCGCTATCGCATCACGTGATGGTGATGCAAAATGGGGTCTGTGTGGAGGCGGGAACCGCTAGCCAAATTTTCGATGCGCCGCGCCAGACCTATACGAAAAACCTACTGGCCGCCGCCCTCGACACGCAAAGTTAGCCGAGGCGTTTGATGGCCGTCACCGGCCCTTCGGTTTGGGCGATGCGCGCGCAAGCCGCGTCAAAATCTTCTTCGACCACCGACATATGAAACGCATTGGCATGCAATAATGTGTTGGGCGCGCTCAAAAAACCCACATGGCCTTTCCAAAATACGATGTCGCCAACCTCGGCCACCTCGACGGCTGTGCCGAGACTGGCTTCTTGCATATCGCTGTCGCGCGGACACGCCAGCCCACAAGCCATCAGCGCGGTTTGCACCAGCGCCGAGCAATCCAAGCCGATGCTTTCGCGCCCGCCCCAAAAATACGGCGCGCCAATAAACCGTCGCGCCACCTCAATCGGCTGACGCTCAAACGCCGCCACCGGGGCTATATGGCCGCTATGAATAAACCCGCCGCCCGTCTCCTCCGACAGCTCGGCAAAGCGCCCTTCAAGGCGGGAAACCCGAAGCTGCGCGCCCAGACACAGCCCCATGAGCGGGCGCGTTTTCATGTCTGGCTCGCGATAGACAAAACTTCGCAAAGCCACAAGCTTATGGGTCGGCGCCATGGCGGGGCTGGTTTTTTGCAAATCTTGCGCCAACACATAGCCAACATAATCATCGTGTTTGGCCTGCCCCCAAGCCCATCTATCTTTCATCTCATAGACGCGAAACCCCTCGCCATAGAGCAATTGGCTATCTTGCATAGCGCCATCGGCGGGCGAGCGACGCACGGCGCTGACCGGCGCCAGCAGGGTATAATCTTCGCCTTCGACAAAACGCGGCGCCGAGACCTCGGCGCGCAAATGGCTGGCCGCCAAATCATCGCGCCAAACATTGAGGCGCGGGTCGGGTTTGGTCTTACCCAAAGCGGCGTTCCAAATACGTGTAAACCGCGCGCAAAGCTTGCGCCTCGCCGCCCACCGGACGCCCCGCGCGAGCCCGCAAGCTCCACGCATAGACATCGCAATGCATCCAAGTTTTGGATTGCTCGACAAAGCGCGCGAGAAATAGCGCGGCCGTAATCGAGCCGCCCATGGGCGCCGAGCCGATATGGTTCACATCGCCGATTTGACTATCCAGCCAGCCGTCATAGCCTGCCCATAGCGGCATCCGCCACATTGGGTCGTGGGTTTCGATGGCGGTTGTTTGCATGGCTTCGGCCAACTCATCATCATGGGTGTAAAACGGCACCACTTCTGGCCCCATGGCCACGCGTGCCGCGCCCGTGAGTGTGGCGAAATCGATCAGCACATCGGGGGTTTCGCTATCGGCTTCGCATAGCATATCGGCCAAAACCAAACGCCCCTCGGCATCGGTATTGCCAATCTCGACGGCCAGACCTTTGCGGCTGGCCAACACATCGCCCGGGCGAAACGCATCGGGACCAATGGCGTTTTCCACCGCGCCAATCATCAAGCGCAAGCGGATCGGCAGGCCGGCATCCATCAGGGCATCGGCCAGCGCAATCGAGATGGCGGCGCCGCCCATGTCTTTTTTCATCAAATCCATATAGCTGCCGGGCTTTAGGTTCAGCCCGCCCGTATCAAAGCATACGCCTTTGCCGACCAAAGTGACTTTGGGTGCCTCGGCCTCGCCCCAAGTTAAATCTAAAAACCGTGGCGCCTCGACAGCCGCGCGCCCGACCGCGTGAATCATCGGGTAATTTTGCGCCAATAAATCATCACCAGAAATAACGCTCAGCTCGGCCTTATGGCGTTTGGCCAACGAGTGCATGACTTGTTCCAACGCCTCTGGCCCCATATCGGCGGCGGGGGTATTGATGAGGTGACGGGCCGAATAGACGGCGCGGTTAAGCCGCTCGACGCGCGCGCGGTCGCAAGGTTTTGGCAAAACCAGACGCGGCCATTGGCTGTCGCGCGGCTTGGTTTTATAGGCCTCATAGCGATAGCACCCCATCGCCCAAGCCAAAGGCGCCATATCTTGCACGGCCTCGGGCGCGCTATCATCGAGCCGATAAGCCCCTTCTGGCAATTGCGCTGGCAGGCTCGCCAAAGCGAAAGCATCGGGCTTGGCACCCAGCCCCAAAAGCACGGCCTCTAAATCGCCAGCCGAATTGGGTAGCAGCAAAACCTCGCCCGCGGCGGCGGCAAAATGCGTGGTGTCCATCCAAGTCAGATGCGGGCCGACCAAAGTCTCGCGCCAGCTAGCCAAGGCTTTGGGCGTGAACGCGCGAATAAGACACGCGGGCTTGCCTTTATCTTGCAGATAAATATCGCCCGGTTCGGCGGGAAAAACGTCGCTTATCGAAGAGAGAAGAGCGGATGGCATGACAAACCCTTTGGCAAAACAGAATGAGGTGTCACACTATCACGCGCTTATCGCGCGGTCATCGCGTAATCAATTACCAATTCCGTGCCATTGACATAAGACGAGGCGTCGGAGGCCAGATAAACAATGCCATTGGCAATGTCTTCGGGCTGACCTGGCTTGCCATTGGGCATGCCAGCGGCGGCGACCATATCAATATTCACGCGGTTGCCACCGGGCGTCATCATGTCTGGATTATCTTTGGCAATGCCCGAGATTTCGCGCGACCAAATATCTGTATCAATAATGCCCGGATGCACGCTATTGCAACGAATGGCTTGGCCATTGTCGGCGCATTCATTGGCAATGGCTTTTGAGAACAGACGAACGCCGCCCTTAGAGGCCGAATAGCCCGCCAGACCCGAAGCGCCAATCAGCCCCGCAATCGACGATATATTGATAATGCTCGACGGCCCACTCGTCGCCATGAGCGGAATAGAGTGTTTGCAGCCCAAAAAGACGCCGTCCAAATTGATAGCGTTTTGACGCTGCCAATCCTCAAGGCTCATTTGTGTCACGGGCACGCCAATGGCAATGCCTGCATTATTGACCAGCACATGCAGTTGGCCTTCGTGCTGGCGGATGCTTTCGATGAGCTCTTGCCAGACGTCTTCTTGAGACACATCTTGCGCTAGGCTGCGAGCTTGGCCGCCCGCCTCGGTAATCATCTTGGCGGTTTCTTGAACCCCGCTCACATCAATATCAGTGACAATAAGCTTGGCGCCCGCAGCAGCCAAAGCCACCGCGCAAGAGCGTCCAATACCCGTGGCTGCGCCCGTAACCAGCGCTACTTTTCCGCTACAATCTTGGCTCATTTGGCGCGCGCAATCACGGTCATTTTTGTGTAGCCCTTAACAAAAGACGACACATTGCGTTCTGGCTCGCCCACAACTTCGATTTTCGAGAAGCGTTTGAGCATTTCATCCCACAGGATTTGCAACTGCAATTCAGCCAGACGATTGCCGAAGCAACGGTGAATGCCAAAGCCGAAAGAAATATGATTGCGCGCGTTTTCGCGATCAAAAATCAAATCATTCGGGTTTTCAAATTTGCGCTCATCGCGATTGCCCGCGACATACCACATGGCAACTTTATCGCCTTTTTTGATGGTTTGCCCGTGCATTTCTACATCTTCCAAAGCCGTGCGGCGCATATAGGCCAGCGGCGTTTGCCAGCGGATGATTTCCGCCACGGTGTTGGGGATGAGGTCGCGATTGGCTTTTACTTTTTCCCATTCGGCCGGGAACAAGCTGGAGCCATAAACCGAAGCGGTCATGGAATTGCGGGTCGTGTCATTGCCGCCCACAATCAGCAAAATCAAATTGCCGAGATATTCCATCGTGTCCATGTCTTTGGTTTCTTCGCCATTGGCCAGCATGGTGATTAAATCGCCGCCGTCTTTGCCTTGGCGCTCTTGCCATAGTCCCATGAAATACTGCACGCATTCCATCAGCTCGGCGCGGCGTTGCTCTTCGCTTTCCACAATACCGGTTTCAGGGCCAGCCGTGGCCACATCCGACCAGCGGGTCAATTTACGGCGTTCTTCAAACGGGAAGTCGAACAAAGTAGCCAACATCATCGTCGTCAGCTCGATGGAGACAACGTCGACCCAATCAAATTCTTCGTCGATCGGCACCGCATCCAGAACATATTGCGTGCGCTCGCGGATAAGTTTCGACATTTCCGCCAAGCTCATCGGCGCCATAATCGGGGCAACGGTTTTGCGTTGCACATCATGTTTGGGCTGATCCATGGCGATGAACATCGGCAGTTCGAAATCTTCCGACGGGTCGGGCAGAACAATCGCTGGCTCGGACGAGAAGCGCTTGTGGTCTGTATCAATCGCCATAATGTCTTCATAGCGCGTCACCGACCAATAGCCGCCGATATCGGGCGCATCATTGGTGCGGTCTTCCGATTGCCAACCGGCAGGGCAGAAATGCAAAGGCGCTTCATTGCGCAAACGATCAAAAATGGGCCAGAACTCTTCTTTCGGCCAAAGCAACGAATTAGACGGATCGAGATCCTTTAGGGCTGTGCTATAGGCCAAGTCTTCGCCTGGACGCATGTCTTGTTTAATCGCTTCGCTCATGAGTTTTCTCCCAAAATCTTATCTATTTCGGCGTTTTTCGAAAAGTGACGCCTGCGTCATAAATTGTAGTCAGAAGCTCTCTCCGGCTGCAAGCTTTTTTCGAAGAAAAGCCGCATTTTATACCCTCTTTTATATCCGCTAATTTACGCCGATGATTGCGCTTGCGCTTGGGCTGCGCGAAACCTAAAGTCTAAAAATAAGCACAGGGGTCCGGTTTGCGCGAAAATTCATCGCCAGCGCCGGTGAGACCATACCCTTTGTACCTGTTTACGGATTATGCCGCCGCAGGGAGTGCCGGATTTGCTTCCGCCGTTCTCGCTCGCGTCATACGATTTGGGTTTGCGCCCTGTTTTGAGAGAGAGCTTTTATGTCATCCGCCAAAAAAACAAATTTCACCAGCGAGCAAGCCCGCGTCGATGACGCCTCCATCGCGCCTCTGCCCAATAGTGAAAAAATCTACGTGACTGGCTCGCGCGCCGATATTCGCGTGCCAATGCGCAAAATCAGCCAAGATGATACGCCAACCGATATGGCGCTTTCGGGACAATCGAGCGAAGAAAACCCGCCGATATTTGTCTATGACACATCCGGCCCCTATTCCGACCCCGTCCTGCAAATCGATATCCGCAATGGGTTGGCGCCCATGCGCGAAACCTGGATTGACGAGCGCGACGATACGCAAGAGCTGGCAGGCCCGACATCTGAATATGGCCAAGCCCGTTTGACCGACGAGAAATTGCAAGCCCTGCGGTTTAACCTGCAACGCACGCCCAAACGCGCCAAACCCGGCAAAAACGTCACGCAAATGCATTACGCGCGCGCAGGCCTCATTACCCCTGAAATGGAATTTGTCGCCTTGCGTGAAAACCAAAATCGCGCCGCTTACCTCGCCAGCCTAGAAGCCACGGGCGAGCGCGGCAAACGGATGAGCGAAATGATGCTCGCCCAACATGACGGCGAAAGTTTTGGCGCCAATCTGCCGCTCGAAATTACGCCCGAATTTGTGCGCGAAGAAATCGCCCGAGGGCGCGCCATTATTCCTGCCAATATCAACCACCCCGAAATTGAGCCCATGATTATTGGGCGTAATTTTCTGGTTAAAATTAATGGCAATATTGGCAATTCTGCGGTCTCCAGTTCCATCGGCGAGGAAGTCGATAAAATGACTTGGGGCATTCGTTGGGGCGCGGATACGATTATGGATCTGTCGACCGGAAAGCATATTCACGAAACCCGCGAATGGATTTTGCGCAATAGCCCCGTCCCCATCGGCACCGTGCCGATTTATCAAGCGCTCGAAAAAGTCGATGGCAAGGCCGAAGACCTGACTTGGGAGATGTTTCGCGACACGCTCATCGAGCAGGCCGAACAAGGCGTCGATTATTTCACCATTCATGCGGGCGTGCTGTTGGAATATGTGCCGCTGACCGCCAATCGCCTGACCGGCATCGTCTCGCGCGGTGGCTCGATTATGGCCAAATGGTGCTTGGCGCATCACAAAGAAAATTTCCTCTATACGCATTTCGCCGATATTTGCGAAATTATGAAAGCCTATGACGTCTCCTTCTCTTTAGGCGATGGCTTGCGCCCTGGCTCGGTTTGGGATGCCAATGATGCGGCGCAATTGGGCGAGTTGAAAACATTGGGCGAGCTGACCCAAATCGCGTGGCAACATGACGTGCAAGTGATGATTGAAGGCCCCGGCCATGTGCCGATGCAGCTCATCAAAGAGAATATGGACAAGCAGCTGGAGTGGTGTGACGAAGCGCCATTTTATACTTTGGGGCCGCTGACCACCGATATTGCGCCTGGGTATGACCATATCACTTCGGCCATTGGCGCGGCGCAAATCGGTTGGTACGGCACGGCCATGCTTTGCTATGTAACCCCCAAAGAGCATTTGGGTCTGCCCAATAAGCAAGATGTGAAAGACGGCATCATCACCTATAAGCTGGCCGCCCATGCCGCCGATTTGGCCAAAGGGCATCCGGGCGCGCAGATACGCGACAATGCTTTATCCAAAGCACGTTTTGAGTTTCGGTGGGACGACCAGTTTAATCTGGCGCTCGACCCCGACACGGCGCGCAGCTATCACGATGAAACCCTGCCCAAGCAATCGATGAAAGTGGCACATTTCTGCTCCATGTGCGGGCCGCATTTCTGCTCGATGAAAATCACCCAAGACGTGCGCGAATATGCCGCCAAGTTGAACATGAAACCCGAAGACGCCCTAGAGGCGGGCATGCAAGCCAAGTCGACCGAATTTCGCGTCGGCGGTGCGCAAGTCTATAAAAAAGTCTAGCTATTTCCAGCCGCGCGGATTGTCGGCCATCTCTTGATTGCGCTCATCCAGTGCCGCTTTCAGGCGTGCTGCCACTTGCGGGTGACGCATCGAAATATCATAAGACTCGTCGGGGTCGGATTTTAAATCATGCAGCCACGGGCCTTTTTTCGGCCATAGTGGAATCGACACGGGGTCGGTGGCATAGATAACGGGTTTGGCATCGCGATATTTATATTTGGCATCGCGAACCGCCATTAAAGTGCCAGCACCATAATAATAAACCACGTCATGGGGCGAGCTGGCGCCGCGCAGACTTGCAGCGATATTGCGCCCATCCAACACGCGGTCTTCGGGCGCGGGCAGGTTTAATTCGGCCAAGAGGGTCGGCAATAAATCCGTGCCCATGGCCAAAGCTTGCGAACGGCGCGGGCGCAATTGGGCTGGCCAATGGGCGATGAAGGGCACATGCACGCCGCCTTCAAAACTCTGCCCTTTGCGGCCTCGGCCAATGCCACGGCCTTGCCACCAAGGGCCATTGTCGCTGGTGATAATCAGCAATGTATTGTCTAGCGTGCCGCGTTTTTTCAACGCCGCCACCACACGCCCCACCGTATCATCGAGCCCTTGCACCACATCGCCATAGAGGCCGGCATCCGACCGGCCATGCTCATGCGCGGCGACATGCAAAGGCACATGCGGAAAATTATGCGCGAGATATAAAAACATCGGCTTATTTTTCGGCGCGGCGGTAATAAACTTTTCTGACTTCTCGGCATAAAGCCCGTTCAATTGGGTTTGGTCGACGGGCGCAGCCACGGCAATTGTCTCGCCTTTTGCGGGCGTCCCTTGCACCAAATGGAACGGGTTCATATCATTGGAATGATAGGTGCCGAAAAATCGTTCGAAACCAAATTCGGTCGGGATGGATTTATCATGGTCGCCCATATGCCATTTGCCGACCATGGCGGTGTGATAACCGCCAGCTTTTAACACCTCCGACAGAATAATTTCTTCGCGCGGCAAACGCACCGGATTGCCGAACAAACGATTGATCCGGTCGACAAAATGGCCATTGGGGAACGGCACGGCCGTGAGCAAATTGCGCGACGGCAACCGCCCCGTCAACATGGCCGCGCGCGATGGCGAACACACGGGCGCGGGCGCATAATAATTTTCCAGCACCACCCCATTTTTGGCCAGCGCATCCATATGCGGCGTGGCAATCATTTGGTTGCCCATAAAGCCGACATCGCCATGACCCAAATCGTCAAACAAAATAAGCACGACATCCGGGGCGTTTTTAGGTTTCGGGGCAGCGGCCAGCGTTTCTAAATAGGCCTGTTTGGAAACCATATGCGCCGCGTCATCGACTTGCTCATAGGTGGCCACGCTAATCACAACATAAAGCGCGAAAGCCACCACCGCGCCAACGGGCAGAGCCAACAGCAAAGCGATAAGGCGTGCCGCCTTTTTCCCTCGCGCGAGCATCTGATTAAACCCCGAGGTTTACTTCGAGATGCGAGATAGCATTGACAAAATTATTCGGCGCATGCGCCTGCTTGCCCGTCCATTCGATATTCGGATAGCGGTCGAGAATACGCGCATAGGCGGTCTCGAGTTGCATATTGGCAATGCGCTGGCCAAGGCACACATGGGCGCCTGTGCCGAAAGCCAAATGTTCATTGGCATTGGCGCGATGAATATCCATTTTATCGGGCTCGGCAAACACATCTGGGTCGCGATTGGCGGCGCCATAATACATCACGACTTTTTCGCCCTTGGTGATTTTCTGACCCGAAAGTTCCGCGTCGGCTTGCGCGGTGCGGCGCATATACATAACCGGCGAGACAAGGCGCAGAGCCTCTGGCACCATTTGCGGAATAAGGCTCGGCTCGTCGATGAGCATTTGCTTTTGATCCTTAAATTGGCTCAGCAACCGCATCGTGCCAGACAAGCTATTGCGGGTCGTATCATTGCCTGCAAAAATAATCAGCAACCAAGAGCCATCCAAATAAGACTGATCCATCGGCTCGCCATCCAGCTCGGTGGTGGCAATCACGGTGAGCAAATCATCGCGCGGATTTTTGCGGCGGTCGAGCAAGACTTTTTGCCCATAGCGGAACATCTGACGGATATTCCAAAGAAATTTGGCAATAAACCAAGGCGAGACTTTGGCCTCTGGGTCGCCAACAATATAGGCAGCGTTTTCTAAATAATGCATCCAGCGCACAATGCTCGGGCGATCTTTTTCGTCAATGCCCAGCATTTCGCACAAAGTATACATCGGCAACCATTCCGAGAAATTGGTAACCATATCGACTTTGCCGTCATTCTTTTTGGCAATGGCTTCCATATTATCGAGCAGACGATCGACTTCGGTTTCGACGCGCGATTGCAATTTGCCGATATAATCTGGCGTGAAAAACGGGCGATGCGCCATGCGCAAAGGAATGTGCCACGGCTGGTCTAAATTAATCATCGAGTTTAAAGACGCGCCAGAAAGCCTTTTGGGGCCGCCGCCTTTGGCGCTATAGCCCATTAAAATACCGCCCGCGCCAGACGAAAAAGTCTTGGCATCGAGGTCACATTTTTTCACATCTTCATAGCGCGTCAAAGCCCAATAGCCAGCCACATCGGTCGTCGCGGGCGGCTGCCACCAACTGACGGGGGCTTTCTCGCGCAATGTATGAAAATAATCATAGGGCTGGCCATGGTCGCGGAACATGGTCATGTCCATCAGGTCAAACCCCTCCGGCGTCTCATAGGCAATATGAGTCGGGCGATAGCTATTGTCTTCCGGTTGAATGGTTTCCGATAACATTTGCATTTGGCACTCCCTAGCACGTCACGTTTGGAGATGATTATAGGCACACGGCGCAAGCCATCAAGGGGAAAGCGGAGACACGCGGCAATAAATCCGCGCGCGGCAAAACGTTGCATACGGCGGCGAGCATGCTAGGCTCGTCGCAAATCTGAACAGGGAGACAAAACATGTTGTCAGTTGTGGTTACCGGAGCGTCGTCTGGAATTGGTCGTCAAATTTCTAAAACATTGGTCGAAAACGGCTATCGCGTTTTCGGCTCGGTTCGCAATAAAGCCGATGGCCAAGCCGTGGCTGCCGAAATTGGCGAGAATTTTTCCCCGCTGGTGTTTGACGTCACCAACGAAAAAGACGTGCAAGCCGCAGCCAAGCAAGTGGAAGTCGAATTAAACGGCGAGAAACTCGCAGGCCTGATTAACAACGCGGGCATTGCCGTTTTTGGCGCCATTCAAAACCTTAGCGCCGAAGAGTTTCGCTATCAGTTTGACGTGAACCTCATGGGAGTTTTCCATTGCACCCAAGCCTTCATGGCACTGCTGGGCGCCGACACAGAGCGCACCGGCGCGCCAGGTAAAATTATCAACATTAGCTCGGTCTCCGGCGAAGCGGGCATGCCGTTTATGGGCGCCTATAATATGAGTAAGTTTGGCCTCGAAGGTTTTTCCGAAGCCCTGCGCCGCGAGCTGATGCTGTTTGGTATTGATGTCGTCATCATCGCGCCAGGCCCCGTGAAAACCGCGATTTGGGGAAAAGTCGACAAGGCGCCTATGTTGGCGCGCTATGATAATTCGCCCTACCGCAAAGCCATCGCAAGAGTTATCGGCTTTACCGAAGGCATGGAAAAAGCCGGCTGCGAACCAGACGTGATTTCCAAACGCGCACTGAATATTTTGACCAGCGCTAAGCCGAAAACGCGCTATCGCATTGATGTGCAGTCAGGGCAGAACCGGTTTCTCGCTATGCTGCCGAAGCGGCTGGCGGATAAGATGATTGCGAAACAGATGGGGCTGGTGCGGAAGTAAGAGGGAGTTTGGGGAATAGCAGAATATGTGATTTCTATATTTTCGCTACGGCCGACTTCGGGGCTATGCCCCTTCGCTGGCACAAAGCGCGCTGGGGTTGCCTTTGGCAACCTAGCGCTTCTAGCGCGGAGAGGGAGGGATTCGAACCCCCGGAACGCGCAAACGCTCAACGGTTTTCGAGACCGCCCCATTCAACCACTCTGGCACCTCTCCTGCACCACACATAGCCAAAACATAATCACGCTCCAGCTCGGTTGGCCATCTTGTAAACTATTTATTCCAGAGGTGCAAAGCACAAGCAAAGATTTTTATCCCCAACCACACCAACGCAATTGCACGAAACTTCGCTAAAGCTTACCCTCCCTTTTCAAGAGGAGAAACCCATGCAAGATTTTAAAAATAAAGTCGCCGTCATCACCGGTGCCGTCAATGGTATCGGACTGGATATCGCCAAAACCCTCATCCGCCAAGGCTGCCATGTCGTCGTCTCCGATATTCACCAGAAAGACGCCCAAGCCCGCGCCGAACAACTCGAAGCCATGCCAGATGCCAAAGCCAGCGCCATTGCCATCGCTTGCGATGTCACCGACATGGCTCAAATCAACGCGCTCGCCGATAAAGCTTGGGCGCATTTTGGCCATGTCGATGCGCTGTTCAACAATGCAGGCGTCGGCGCTGGCATGGGCCCCGCCGTGAAAACCAAAGATGCCGATTTGCGCTGGGTCTTCGAAGTTAATTTCTTCGGCAATTGGAACACCTGCATGGAGTTCACCCGCCGCTTTACCGAACAAGGCACGCCTGCCCATATTTGCAATACCGCTTCCGAAAACTCCATCGGTTGGCCCGCCCCTTACATGGCTGGCTATAATGCCACCAAGGCCGCCGTCTTGGGCTATACAGGCATGCTGCGGATGGAATTGCCCGAGCCTATTTCCATCTCCCTATTATGCCCCGGCTGGACGCAAACCGAGATTGCCAATTCTGGCGCCCTGCGCCCCGAGGCCTATGGCGGCCCCAAACCCGTGCGCGAAACCCAAATCGAAGGCGATGTCACCCCTTATGCAGTCGAAACCGTGGGCGCCCATACCATCGAACAAATTAAACAAGGCGCGTTTTATATTTTTCCCCATTACGCCGCGCGCCATTTGGCAGAAGAGCGCAACGACGAGATTAGCGCCGCTTTCGACGCGCAACAAACCGATGTCGACGATTGGCCATCGCACGATACGCGCACCTATTTGACGCATATGATTGCCGCCGCTCAGGCCAAAAAAGACAATTAAACCGACAACCGACTAGCCGTCAGATTTGGCTTCTCTTTCTTCGGCCAAACGCCGCTCAATCGAACGGATCCAGCGAAAGGCATCACGCGCGGTGTCGTCATCATCGCCAGCTTTGCGAAAAGCTTTAATGGCGGCGTCATATTTCTCCGTCCGCACCCTTGCAATGCCGAGCAATAACCAAGTGTCGGCGGGTTTTTCCAACTTGCCTTTTTCCAGCGCTTTTTCCAAAGCCGCTTCGGCTTTCGCCCATTGCTCATCTTGCAAATGGCTCTGCGCCAATTGCTCGTAAAACTTGCCTTTGTCAGATTTTTTCGCCGCTTGCGTTAGCGGCGCAATCGAGGCTTTCCACTCGCGGGCGTGACGATAGCTTTGCGCCAAAAGCTCATAATTTTTTTCGGTTTTTTCAATTTTGCCCGCGTCCATACCGCTTTGCAAAACCTGCGCCGCCTTGATCGGAACATCGTGATAAAGATATAGCTGCGCCATAGAAGACAGCTCTTTCGACGAGCTTAACATGCCCTGAATATGCATCGCTTGCTGCGCCACAAAAGCCAGCTTTTCGTCATCGGCATCATAATAAACCGCTGTCAGCTGCTGCCAGAATGTTTTCACCCCCGGCCAACGCTCCACCGCATCTTCTAAAATCGGGCGCGCCTCTTTATACCGCGCCTGTTGCAACAGCACCGACAATAGAATGCGCGTCCATTGCTGCTTGGGCGCTTCGGCTTTGGCAATCGCCAGACGAATATCTTTTTCCGCCGCCGCAAGATTATCCATCCCCAAATAAATCTGCGCCCGAAGCGCGTAAGGCCCCGCACTTGGCTCGCCCTCCAGCGCGGCAAACCATTGGTCTAAGAGCGCCAAGGATTTTTGCCCCTGCCCCTCGGCCAAGTAAAGCTGCGCCAAATTATAAGTGATATCGCTGACCACACGCACAGGCAAATGGCCCGTGGCCACGGCGCGCTCGAAACTGGCAATGGTTTTGGCATAATCGCCTTGCGCCGCATGAATAAAGCCCATGGTCTGAATGGCCACAGCTTTTTCATACGCGCTAAACCGCTCGCTCTCGAGAATGGCTTGCAGGGGCGCGAAAGCTTCGAGATATTTTTCTTCGCCGAGCCAGGTTTGCGATTGCTCAATGCGTTGGAAAGCCGCTTTGCCCAAAACTTCCGAGCGACGGGTTTTTGGCTTTTTGGGTTTCTCGCGCTTGGCTTTTTGCGCCTGCGCTTGGCCAAAATCAGCGCCGATAAACGCTCCGCTCAAAGGCGCGGCAAACAGCGCCAAGACGGTAATAAAGAGAGGTATTTGTTTCATCTGCGCCCCCTTTATTTCGCTATCTGAAAGCTAATGAGCTGGCGCACGCCAGGGCGCACGGCCGCTTTGCCGTTTTCCACCATGGGGCGATATTTCCACCGCTTCACCGCATTGATGGCGGCGCGGTCGAACGTGCCTTTAGGGTCGGCATCTATCACCGACGGCTCAATGGCTTGCCCCAAGGGGCTAATCGCAAATTCCAATAATACCCAGCCCTCAATGCCGCGCGACAAAGCACGACTTGGATAGCGCGGCAAGACGCGCACAATGGCTAGCGCATCGCCATCGACGGGGGCATTTAAATTCAACCCACCCAAAGCAAATTGGCCTAAATCAACATTGGCCGAAGCCTTATCGACATTGGGCCGCGAGGGCTGCGATAATTTGGGCGGCGGCGGCGGCTCGTCGGGTTTTTCTTGGCTTGGCCGTTTGGGCGCGCGGTTTTTCGTATTTAAATCTTCATCGCGCGCCACGCGCACGAAATCAATGCCCAGCGAGGCCAGCTCTTCTTCGATTTCGTAATCTTGTCCAGTGACCAAAATTTTCATCGTCAAAAACAAAGCCACGGTCGTCAGCAAAGCAAGCCCAAGGGCGCCAAAAAGGCGCTTCGGGGTTTTCGCTGCCGATTCAGTTGCGGTCATTTTTCTTCCGCCGCAATCGAAATAGAGCCAACGCCGGCCAGACGCACTTGATCCATAATCTCTACCAGCACGCCCGTCATGGCTTCTTTATCGGCTTGAATGACCGCACCGCCTTGCGGGTTTTCCGCGTGCAGGCGCTCCACATTGGCGCGCACGGCAGCGAGGTCGACTTGACGGCGATTGATCCAGACTTCGTTATTATTGCGAATGGCAATTAAAATACCAACGCGCGATTTCTTCACCGCCGTTTCCGCATCCGGGCGGGTCACATCAATGCCGCTTTCTTTCACGAAAGTCGCGGTGACGATAAAGAAGATGAGCATGATGAAAACAATGTCGAGCATCGGCGTCATATCAATGGCGGTATCTTCTTCTGGCCTTGCGTGTCTGCGTCGCATGGGGTGTCTCCCGTCTGTTTTCTGGGGCCTAATCGGCCAGCTCTAAATTATCTTCCAATTGCGCCACCGACCCACTGGCTTTGCGCTCCAAATTGGCGGTGAAAAACAATCCCGACAAAGCCACCACCATGCCAGCCATGGTTGGCAATGTGGCCTTGGAGATGCCCGCCGCCATGGCGCGCGCATTGCCCGAGCCGGTGATGGCCATCACATCAAACACTTCCACCATGCCCGTCACGGTGCCAAGCAGACCCAGAAATGGCGCGAGCGCGACCAAGACTTTAATATAGGAAAGATTGGCATTGGCTTGCAGGCGCGCGTCGGAAATCATTTGTTCGCGAATGCGATGGGCGTGCCAACTTTTATGCTCTTTGCGGGCGCGCCAATTTTGTAAATGCTCGGCGCACAGGGTTTTAAACGGCGTGCGGAAAAAACTATAGCGCTCATAAATCAGCGCCCAGAGACACAGCGTCAGCCCTAAAATCAGCGCCAATATATCGCCGCCCAACTCGAGGAAGTCGCGCAAACCCCGCGCCGCCTCCAACGGGTTCAGAAACAGCGAGATAATATCGGTAAAGCTCATCCCTAGGCTCCGCTATTTGCGCTCAGCATGAGCGGCCATCATGCCCGCCGCTTGCTCTTCCAGCACTTGCACAATCTCGCGCGAGCGCGTGGCCGCCACCGTATGCAATAGCAATATCGGAATGGCCACCACCAGTCCCAAAACCGTGGTTATCAAGGCTTGCGAAATACCCCCCGCCATGAGTTTCGGGTCGCCCGTGCCGTAAAGCGTGATCGCTTGGAAGGTCAAAATCATGCCCGTAACCGTTCCCAATAGCCCCATCAGGGGAGCAACGCCCGACAGAAGTTTCAGCAAGGAAAGATGTTTTTCCAAGGCTGGCATTTCTTTCAAAATCGCATCGTCGAGTTTCAGCTCCAGCGTTTCCATATCACTGCCCTTATGCGAGGCATAGGCCGCCCAGACGCGCGCCAAAGGCGTGTCGCCATCCTTGGCCTCTCCGGCAGCCAATTGGCTTTTGACGGCGCGCGCCGTCAGCGTCAATCGGGTGATGCGCTCGCCCGCCAAAGCAATGCCAAAGGCGCCCAGCAGCAAGATGATATAGCCAACCAGGCCACCTTGCGCGATGCGCTCCGACAGGGTCGGCAATTGCAAGAATAAGTTCAAAATCGCGCCGCGAGAGGGGTCGACCGGAGCCGCCACCATGTCGCCAACCGTCGCATCGGTCAAATCATCCGCCGCATCGCCAAAGCGCGCAGGCGGTTGTCGACCCAAATCGGCAAACCGATGATTGCCTGCATAGCGAACAAACGCATCGTCGGCCAAAGCCGTGAAGGGGCCAACGCGCAAAATTTCGGATTGGCGCAAACTGCCATCCAAATTAACCACATCGCCTTGGAAGCGTTTGACTTGCCCTTGCGCGGTCATTTCTTGTTGTAGCGTGAACCATAAATATTCCAGCTCGCTCATCGGCCGCAAGCCTTTGCTTTTGGCCAAGTCGCCCAGCCGCGCGCTGCGCCCTTTCAGCTCGCCCGAAATCACACTTTCGTCAATTTGCGCTTTGGTCTCGCCCGCCACTTGGCGCACAATGCCGAATAATTCGCCGAACACGCCAAGGCGTTCATTGAGCAGGCCTTCAAGCTCGGCCAATTTTAATTCGTTCTCGGAGAACCGTTTTTCGAGCCGTTCCGAACGCGCTTCTTCGCGCTTAATTCTATTTTGCGTGCGCGTCAGAACAGATTTTTGCTGATTACGGTTTTGGCGAAACGCCGCCTCGCGTTTTTCAAATTCGGCATTGTCTTGCACCCGACCTTGGCGCACTTGCTCGAGCAATTGCTGCAAAGTTACGGCACTGGCGTCGGCAATCGGCTTGGCGTTTTGCGCCGAAGCGTGCGCCCATGGCGTCATCATAAAGCCAGCGACAAGCGCCAGCGTGGGAAGGTTTAAGTGGCTAAATTTCATCATCATCCCCTCCTATTTCTCGCCCATGGCGGCGTTGAGCGTCACCGGAATGACCAGCAAGTCAGGCGCCGCCTGTTGTTTGGCAATGCGCAAAGCGGCGCGCAATTGGGCGTCGAAATCACCGTCTAGATCGGCAAACCGTTTCGAGGCTTGGCTCCAAGCCCCGCTCTCGTCGGCGTCCAATGTTTGATAAATCAGCGCCACGCGACCGACGCGTAAAAACGCCACCGTGCGCGCCTCGCCATTGATTTCCATCTCGCCTTCATAGGCTTCTAGCGTGCGGCCATATTCATTTTCAATCTCATAGGCTTCCAGAATTTTGCGATATTTTTCTGCCGGATTGGCATCCGAGCGATCCATCAGGGCGCGCAAAGCCTGCACCCGGGCGCGGCGCTCATCGATGAGAAACGGCACATCTAATTCAACAAATTGGTCGAGCGCCTCAATCATCCGAAACATCAAAGGCACAATCGTGCGGTCGACATGCGTCACGTCTTCGATTTGTTGGCGCACCGAAATCATCTCGGCTTTTTGCGCGACAATCAATTTATCCAACTGCGCGTTATATTCGCGCAAACTCGCCAATTGCTTCACAGCGGCGCGATAATCGCGGGTGATTTGATCGGTCTCTTCATCCAGCGCATTGATGCGGGTTTGCGAGGCGGCGCCATCGGAGGTGGCGGCTTGCGCCGTCTGGGTGATATTGCCCAAAGATTGCGCCACGGCGGGCGAGGCCCATCCGAATAGGAGAAAGCTGGCTACCCAATATTTCGCTAAATGTTTCATTGTCTTTGCCTTTTAGTCTAGCTCGTTAAAACCTAATATCATGAACCGAATTTATCTCAACATGCGCCTTGCCATAGCGCAAACGCAATTGCCGCGCCAAAGTGTTTTGAAAACCCTGCTTGGCCGATACAGCTATCGCCTTGTCTGGAAAGGGCGACGAGAGAGGGCAGCGGGAAAGATAAATGGGTCATGGGTGATTTTCGTTCAACTGTTTTCTTTTACCCTGCTTTATTTGCGCGCGCCAAGCAAGACGCAAAATCCACTGACTTGTTTTCTAGGCGGCGCAGGTTAAGTTGAAACTCACGAGAGCCGCAGGAGAAGCCCCATGAAAGCGTTAATTGTTTCCGACCTATTGGACGAGTTTGCCGGATGCGCCGTGCAAGACATCGCGATGCCAAAAGCCGGTGCCGGTCAGGTGGTCGTGCGCCTACGCGCCGCCGCTTTGGGCTTTCCCGATTTATTAATGACCCATGGCGGCTATCAACATAAACCCGCCCTGCCCTTTACCCCGGGCATGGAAGGGGCGGGCGAAATTATCGAGCTGGGCGAGGGCGTCCGCGATTGGGCGCTCGGCGAGCGCGTGGTGGTTGGCGGGCTTGGCACAATGGCCGAGGCCATGGCTGTGCCGGTCTCGCTTTTGCGAAAAATTCCTGACAACCTTGATTTCAAAACCGCCGCCGCCACAGGCTCGGCCTATCTGACGGCCTATGTATCTTTGGCGCGGCGCGCCTATTTGCAAAGCGGCGAATGGGTTTTGGTGCATGGCGCGGCGGGCGGCGTTGGGTTGGCTGCGGTCGATTTGGCCAAACATATGGGCGCCAAAGTTATCGCCACCGCCGCCTCGGCAGAAAAACTGGCCGTGGTGCAAAATAAATATGCCCCCGATGCGGTGCTGAATACCAACGATGGGTTTCGCACCCAAGTAAAAGAAATAACCGGCGGGGGCGCCGATGTGATTTACGACCCCGTTGGCGGCGATGTGTTCGATGAAAGCGTGCGCTGCATTGCTTGGGGCGGACGCCTGCTGGTGGTTGGCTTTGCCTCGGGGCGCATTCCCGATATTTCGGTCAATATGCCGTTGATAAAAGGCTTCTCCGTTGTCGGCGTGCGAGCGGGCGAATTTGGTCGACGCGATCCCGAGAAGGGCCGCGAAAACCAAGAAGCGATTTGGCAGCTGGCCAGCGAAGGCAAAATCACCCCGCATGTACATAGCACCTTGCCGCTCGAGCAATGGCGCGAAGCCTTTCGTCAGATGCAAGAGCGCGAAGTCGTTGGGCGGATTATCATCGACCCATCGTTATAATAAGACCCGTGTTTATAATTTGGCCTACAGCCCGAACAAATGAGTGACGATATGTTGGGCGGCTTCTTGCGCGCTCATCTGGGTGGTATTAACCCGAATGTCTGGCGAGAGCGGCGGCTCATAGGGGCTATCAATGCCGGTGAAGTTTTTCAACTCGCCCGCGCGCGCCTTCTTATACAGACCTTTGACATCGCGCTGTTCGGCGACCTCTAGCGGCGTATCGACGAAAATCTCGACAAATTCGCCTTCGGGCAGCATCTCGCGCACCATATCGCGCTCGGCGCGGAACGGCGAAATAAAGGCGCTCAAAACAATCAGGCCAGCATCCACCATAAGTTTGGAAACCTCGCCAATGCGGCGGATGTTTTCCACGCGGTCGGCATCGGTAAAGCCCAAATCTTTGTTCAAACCGTGGCGCACATTATCGCCATCCAGCAAAAACGTATGGCGGTTCATCGTGTGCAGAAGTTTTTCCAGCTCATTGGCAATCGTCGATTTGCCCGAGCCCGATAGGCCTGTGAACCAAAGCAAAAGCGGCTTTTGGTTTTTCAATTGCGCATGCGCCTTGCGGTCGATGTCTGTCGCCTGCCAATGAATATTATCGGCGCGGCGCAAACTAAAGTGCAAAAGCCCTGCCGCCACCGTGGCGTTTGACATTTTATCGATGAGTACAAAACTACCCAAGGCGCGGTTTTCGGCATAGGGCGCGAAACTGATTTTCTGCGTTGTCGCAATTTCCACCACGCCAATGGCATTAAGCTCCAACGTCTTGCTCGCCAGATGTTCCATCGTATTGACGTTGACCTGATATTTCGGCGTCTGCACGCTGGCCGCCACGGTTTGCGTGCCGATTTTCATTTCATACGAACGCCCGGGCAATAGCGCCTGTTCGTCCATCCAAATCAGCGTCGCTTCAAAGCGATCGGCCACGGCGGGGGGATTATCGGCCGCAGCGATAATATCGCCGCGCGAGCAATCAATTTCCGTGTCCAACGTCAGCGTCACCGATTGACCCGCCACCGCCGCCTCCAGCGTTTGCAGTGTGCCATCGCTGGCCATAGTGACAATAGATTTTACCCTCGCGGTTTTGCCCGAAGGCACCACGCGAATGGCATCGCCCGGCGCCACGCGACCGGTGGCGATGAGACCGCTAAAGCCGCGAAAATCCAAATTCGGTCGATTGACCCATTGCACGGGCATGGCAAAACTTGCCGCTTGCGCAGCCTCTTGTTGCAGCTCGACGCTTTCCAAATGCGGCAGCAAAGCCGAGCCTTGATACCAAGGTATATTGTCAGAATTTTGCGTGACATTATCGCCAGCCAAACCCGATAGCGGAATGGCGGTGAAAGCTTTCATCCCCAAATCATCGGCAAACTCGCGGTATTGGCCGACAATCTCGTCGAAACGGTCTTGGTCGTAATCGACCAAATCCATTTTATTGACCGCCAGCACGATGTGTTGAATGCCCAACAAATGCGCCAAATAAGAGTGACGCCGCGTTTGCGTCAAAATACCTTGGCGCGCATCGATAAGAATAACCGCCAAATCGGCCGTCGAGGCGCCGGTCACCATATTGCGGGTATATTGCTCGTGGCCGGGGGTGTCGGCGACGATGAATTTGCGTTTTTCTGTGGCGAAAAACCGATAGGCCACATCAATGGTAATGCCCTGCTCGCGCTCGGCCGCCAGTCCATCGACGAGCAGCGCGAAATCAATTTCTTGGCCTTGCGTGCCGAGCTTTTTACTGTCGGCTTCGAGGCTGGCCAATTGGTCTTCGAAAATCATTTTGCTGTCATATAACAGCCGACCGATGAGCGTCGATTTGCCATCGTCGACACTGCCGCAGGTAATAAAACGCAGCATGGATTTATGCTGATGCAGCTCCAGATAAGCGTCGATATCTTCGCCAATCAGCGCCTCGGTTTCGTAAATCGGGGGGGTAAGCTCAGACATTAGAAATACCCTTCCTGTTTTTTCTTTTCCATCGAGGCCGACGCATCATGGTCAATGGCGCGACCTTGCCGCTCGGAGGTCGTGGTCAGCAGCATTTCTTGGATGACTTGCGACAGGTTCGAGGCTTCACTTTCCACCGCGCCGGTGAGCGGGTAGCAGCCGAGCGTGCGAAACCGAATGGAGCGCATCTCGGGGCTCTCGCCCTCGCGCAATGGAAAGCGCTCGTCGTCGACCATCAGCAACATACCATCGCGCTCGACGGTGGGGCGCGGGGCGGCGAAATAAAGCGGCACAATCTCGATGTTTTCCAATTGGATATATTGCCAGATATCCAGCTCCGTCCAATTCGACATCGGGAACACCCGCAAGCTCTCGCCCTTGGCTTTTTTGGCGTTATAGAGATTCCATAATTCAGGCCGCTGGTTTTTCGGGTCCCAACGATGGTCCGCCGAGCGGAACGAGAAGACGCGCTCTTTGGCGCGCGATTTTTCTTCATCGCGGCGCGCGCCACCAAAGGCCGCGTCAAAACCATATTTATCGAGGGCTTGTTTCAGGCCTTCGGTTTTCCACATATCTGTGTGCAAGCCGCCGTGGTCGAAAGGGTTGATGCCTTGCGCTTGGGCTTCTGGGTTTTTATGCACCAGCAATTCCATGCCAGCGTCTTCGGCGGCTTTTTCGCGCAAGTCATACATGGCTTTAAATTTCCATGTGGTGTCGACATGCAGCAGCGGAAACGGCGGCGGCGACGGAAAAAAAGCTTTCTTGGCGACATGCAGCATGGCGGCACTATCTTTGCCGACCGAGTATAGCATCACAGGCTTTTCGGCCTGCGCCGCAATCTCGCGCATAATGTGGATGCTTTCGGCTTCCAATCTTTGCAAATGGGTTAGCCGAGAGGGGGGTAACTCGCTCATGCTGTGGCCTCTATCTGTTTTGGGGCGGGGTAATAAGCTGGCTTAACCGCACGCAAACCCCGCGCTACACGGCGAGGGATAACCCAAAAAGGTGATAGGTTCAATTGCTTATCGGTTATTTTACAATATTTTTTATATATATAAATAATCTACATTTTATTTTGTAGTATAGATTCTAAGCCGCCTATCCGCCAAACCAGCCCCGCAACGCTTGCGCGGGGTTTTTGCCGTCTTTGCCACCCATCCGGCGGGCGGATGGGGCAAGTGATTTGACTTGACTTAAGGGTTTTCCCTTGTATATTCGCCGCTCAGCAGCCAGAAAGCCCGCTTTCTGGGTAGCGCTTATGGATAATAGTCCTTTCGGGGACCTAGATTTTACGGATTTGAACCATGTATGCAGTAATTCGCACCGGCGGCAAACAATACCGCGTCGCAAAAGACGATGTCATCGCCATTGAGCGTGTTGACGGCCAAGCCGGCGATAAAATTAAATTCGACGAAGTTTTAATGCTCGGCGAAGATGGCAAAGCCCCAAGCATTGGCGAGCCAATCGTTAAAGGCGCCAGCGTTACAGCCGAAGTGCTGGAACAGGGTCGCGCCGATAAAATTACCGTGATTAAATTCCGTCGTCGGAAAAACTATCACCGCACCAAAGGGCATCGTCAGCACGAGACGGTTCTCAAAATTACCAATATCTCTGCCAAGGCCGCCGCTAAAAAAGCCGCGCCAAAAGCAGAAACAGCCCCTTCAGACGAAGCGGCAAGCTAGGAGCAGTATCAAATGTCAACAAAGAAAGCTGGTGGCTCATCCCGTAACGGTCGCGATTCCGCGGGCCGTCGTCTTGGCGTCAAAAAATATGGCGGCGAGCATGTTATCCCTGGAAATATTATCATTCGTCAACGCGGCACCAAATGGCACCCGGGCGAAAATGTCGGCATTGGCAAAGACCACACAATTTTTGCCGTGGTCGAAGGCAATGTAACGTTCAGCCAAGCTCGTGGAAACCGCACTGTGGTGTCCGTCAGCCCGCTGGCCAAAGCCGCAGAATAAATATAGGGTCGCTCGCGCTGCCCTCCCAATCGGGGTCGGGTCGCCAGCTAACCTTCAAAATTAGGGAGATGGCCTTACCGAGGCCTCTCCTTTTTTTCGTTTTAGCCCCCGAGCTTTACCCCTTCTCGTTTTTAGGCGCGCGCGTTAGACTAGCGCCATCCCCCAAGTGTCGCATGAGGAATTGGAACCGATGAAATTTCTAGACCAAGCCAAAGTCTATATCCGTTCCGGCGATGGCGGGGCGGGCTGTATTTCGTTTCGCCGCGAAGCCTATGTCGAATATGGCGGGCCCGATGGCGGCGATGGCGGTCGCGGGGGCGATGTGCGCGTCGAATGCGTCGATGGTCTAAACACGCTTATCGATTATCGCTATCAGCAACATTTCAAAGCTGGCACGGGCACCCATGGCATGGGCCGAAACCGCACCGGCGGCGATGGCGAAGATAAGGTTTTGCGCGTGCCTGTGGGAACGCAAATTTTTGGCGAAGACAATGAAACCTTGCTGGCCGATCTAACCGAAGTCGGGCAAGTGATAACCCTGGCCACGGGTGGCAATGGCGGCTTTGGCAATACGCATTTTAAAGGGCCGGTCAATCAATCGCCGCGCCACGCCAACCCCGGCCTCGAAGGCCGCGAGGCTTGGATTTGGCTGCGCCTCAAACTCATCGCCGATGTTGGCCTTTTGGGTCTGCCCAATGCGGGCAAGTCGACTTTATTGTCGAGCATCAGCCGCGCGCGACCCAAAATTGCCGATTATCCTTTCACCACTTTGCACCCTAATTTGGGGGTCGTAGGCGCGCCAGAACGCAAGGGCGGGCGCGAATTTGTCATGGCCGATATTCCCGGTCTCATCGCCGGCGCCTCGGAAGGAGCCGGTCTGGGGCATCGGTTTTTGGGTCATGTCGAACGCTGCACCGCGCTTTTGCACCTGATTGACGCCACCCAGGGTAATATTGCCGAAAGCTATTTGACCATTCGCGGCGAGTTGGCCGCCTATGATGATGGCCTCGCTGCCAAGCAAGAAGTGGTGGCGCTGACCAAATGCGATGCGCTGATTCCAGAGCTTATCGAAGAGCAAAAAGCGGCTTTGGCCGAGGTTTGCGACGCGCCTATTTTGACCATTTCCTCGGTCTCAAAACAAGGCTTACAAGAGCTATACGACCGTTTGCTGGGGCTGATTGATGCCGGCCGCGCGCCGGCTTTGGAAGGCGCCCAAGAGGCGGGTTGGCATCCTTTGCGCGAGGCAGACTGATGCGCGAAGAAATTCAAAATGCCAGCACTTTGGTTCTCAAAATTGGCTCGTCGCTTCTGCTGCGCCAAACCGATGGCGGCAGCCAAGGCTTGAACGTCGATTGGCTGGCCGCCATGGCCAGCGATATTGCGCAAGCGCGCGCCAAGGGACAAAAAATCATTCTCGTCACCTCGGGCGCTTTGGCGCTAGGCTGCGCTAAATTGGGCGTGCAACGCCAAGACTTAAATCTGGCACAAAGCCAAGCCGCCTCGGCCACCGGACAAATTGAATTGGTGCGCGGCTGGCAATCAGCTTTGGACGCGCAGGCGTTGCAAAGCGCGCAAGTTCTCTTGACCGCCGAAGACACCGAGCAGCGTCGGCGCTATTTAAACGCGCGCCAAACCCTCACCGCGCTTTTGGATATGGGGGTCATTCCCGTCATCAATGAGAATGATACTTTGGCCACGCAAGAGCTGCGCTATGGCGACAACGACCGTTTGGCGGCGCGTGTGGCGGCCATGGTCTCGGCCGATTGTCTGGTGCTGTTCAGCGATATCGATGGGCTCTATACGGCCAATCCGCAAGAAACCGAAGGCGGCGAATTTTTGGATGTGGTGGAAGAAATCACCCCCGAAATTAGCGCCATGGCCGGCGGCAGTGGCTCGCAACACGGCTCGGGCGGCATGGTCACCAAATTGCAAGCGGGCGAGATTGCCCAAAGCGCGGGCTGCCATATGGTTTTGGCTAGCGGGCGCGCTTTGTCGCCGCTGACCGCTTTGGCACAGGGCGCGCGCTCGACCTTGTTTCGCGCCCATGCCAATCCGTTGACCGCGCGCAAAAATTGGATTGCCAGCACGCTCCACCCCGCAGGCACCGTCCATTTGGACGCGGGCGCCGTGCGCGCGCTGGCGGCTGGAAACTCGCTTCTGCCCGTCGGCATTTCGCGCTTGGAAGGCAATTTCGAGCGCGGGGATTGCTTGTCGATTATCGCCCCCGATGGGCAAGAGATTGCGCGTGGCCTCAGCGCCTATGCCCGTCTCGAGGCAGGCTTTCTTGTGGGCAAAGACAGCAAAGCGATTGCCGCTTTGCCAGAATTTTCTGACTATAATTTAGAGCGCACCGAAATGGTGCATCGCGATGATATGGTATTGATGACAAGCCCAAATGGAGGCACAAAATGAGCGATGTAAAATCCCTAGAAAGCCAAATGTTGCGCCTTGGCAGCCAAGCCAAAATCGCGGCGCGCCAATTGGCTCTTGCGCCGAGCGCCAAAAAAAACGCGGCCTTGCAAAATGCCGCCAATGAGCTGCGCGCCGATGCGGGCAACATTATTGCGGCCAATCAAAAAGACTTGAAACGGGCCGAGGCGGAAAATGTCGGCGCGGCGCGGCTAGACCGCATTATGCTCGACGCCGCGCGCCTTGAGGGCATCGCCAAAGCGCTGGAAGCGATTATTCAACTCGACGACCCGGTGGGCGATGTGATGGCCAATTGGCAGGTGGAAAGCGGTTTGGATATTTCTCGGGTGCGCGTGCCTTTGGGCGTCATTGGTGTGATTTATGAAAGCCGCCCCAATGTCACCGCCGATGCGGCCGCCCTTTGCTTGAAGTCGGGCAATGCGGTTATCTTGCGCGGCTCGTCGGAAATTCAAAACTCGGCGCGCCTTATTCATGGCTGTTTTTCACGCGCCCTGAAAGCGGCTGAGCTGAACGAGCATTGCGTGCAAATCGTCGATACGCCAGACCGCGCTGCCGTAGGCATGATGTTGGCAGGGCTCGACGACACCGTGGATGTGATTGTGCCGCGCGGCGGCAAAGGCCTTGTGGGGCGCGTGCAAGACGAAGCGCGCGTGCCGGTGTTTGCCCATCTCGACGGCGTTTGCCATGTCTATGTGGAAGCCGCGAGCGAGATAACCATGGCGCGCGAGATTGTGCTGAATGCGAAAATGCGGCGCACGGGAATTTGCGGCGCGGCCGAAACGCTCTTGGTCGATGCCCACTGTGTCGACACGCATTTAAAGCCCATCGTGGAGGCGCTGCTCGAGGCTGGTTGCGCCGTGCGCGGCGACGCGCCCACCCAAAGCGTCGATGCGCGCGTGACGCCCGCCACCGAGCAAGATTATTATGAAGAATATTTGGACGCGATTATTGCTGTGAAAACCGTAACCGGACTAGACGAAGCCGTGGCGCATATCGCGCAATATGGGTCGGGTCATACCGAAGCCATTGTCAGCGAGGACGCCGAGAAAGCGGCGGATTTTTTAAACCGCGTCGATAGCGCCATTGTCATGCACAATGCCTCGACCCAATTTGCCGATGGCGGCGAATTTGGCATGGGCGCGGAAATTGGCATTGCCACGGGACGCTTTCACGCGCGCGGGCCTGTGGGGCTGGAGCAATTGACCAGCTTTAAATATGGCGTGCGTGGGCAGGGGCAAACCCGGCCGAAGTAAACGCCACGCAAAGCCGAGAAAGGACATGAGGGTGCAGCCATTTTTAAGCTCCGGTCAGACCATCGCCCTTTTCGGCGGCAGTTTTGATCCGCCCCATGCGGGACACCGTTTGGTCGCCGAAGCCGCCCTTTCGACCCTCGCGCTCGATTATATTTGGTGGATGGTGAGCCCGCAAAATCCGCTGAAAGACAATGCGGCGAGCGAGCTGGAACCCCGCCTTGCCGCCACCCGTGCGCTGGCCGAACATCCGCAATTTCACGTCGATGCGGTAGAGGCCGAGCTTGGCACGCAATATGCCATCGACACTGTGCGGGCGTTGAAAACCCAACACCCCGATGTGCGTTTTATTTGGCTGCTGGGCGCCGATAATCTGCGCCAACTGCATCAATGGAAAGACTGGCAAAGCCTGATGGCGGAGATACCCGTGGCCGTTTATCCGCGCGGTACGGATTTGCAGGCGGCGCTGGAAGCCCCTGCGGCTTTGGCTTTTTTGGACGCTCAACTGCCGAGTGCCGAAGCCAGCCAGTTGAAAGATAAGCCCGCCCCTGCTTGGGTTTTATTGCAGGGGGAGCTGTCGCCGCTGTCCTCCACCGAGTTGCGCCGCCAGCAGACGAACCCCTAAAGACAATTGAATTTTTTCCCTATTTATGGTTAGACTGCGCGAACACGCCCGAAACAGTATTTTTGCGAATAGCAAAGCGAGGAAACCGCTCTGAGCGATACAAAGCCAATGGCAAAAGACAAGCACCCCGATCTGGATGACGGCGTGCTTCACGATATGGTTCTGACCAGTCTCGACGATGATTTGGCGCAGGATATTATCTCCATCGATTTACACGGCAAGACCGCGCTGGCCGACCATATGGTTGTTGCCACGGGGCGCTCGAAACGCCACGTCGCCGCCTTGGCCGACCACTTGCAACGCAAGCTAAAAGCGGCTGGGCAAAAAGATATCCGCACCGAAGGCCAAACCACAGGCGACTGGGTATTGGTCGATGCGGGCGATGTGGTGGTGCATATTTTCCGCGCCGAAGTTCGCGAGTTCTATGCGCTGGAAAAAATGTGGGCCACCGATGCCGAACTCATCGCTTATTCGCCCGATAACCCGCCGAAAAAAGCGGATTAGACTGCATGAAACTGTCAATCTTGGCAGTCGGCCAACTGCGCGGCCAAAAGGAAGCGCCGCTGTTTGAGACCTATGCGACGCGCATTTCCAAAACCGGACGCGCCCTCGCCCTCGACGGCTTAGCCCTCACAGAAATCAAAGATCAAGCCGGCGCCAATAGCAAATTAGAAGCCGCTCTCGACGCCGCACCCACAGCCTTTGTGGTGGTGCTGGACGAGCGCGGCACATCGCTGAGCAGTCGAGCCTTTGCCGAAAAATTATCGCAATGGCGCGACGATGGCACCCGCGAGGTGATTTTCGTGCTGGGGGGCGCCGATGGCCTATCCGATGCCCTTCGCCAACGCGCCAATATGCGGATTGCGCTGGGGCCGATGACTTGGCCGCATATTTTGGCGCGGGTTTTAGTGGCCGAACAAATTTGGCGCGCCATTTCCATTTTGGCCAATCACCCTTATCATCGCAATTGATGACACGCATAGGCAACATTCCCGCACTCTTGGCAGCCCTGCTCTATTTGGCCATTATCTCGGCCATAAGCTTGCCGCTATCGCCTGCCTGGGCGCAAGGAAAGCAGCAAAAATTAGACGCTTTATCGGATGAAATTAAAGACCGCAAAGCCCGCCAAGCCGAATTGCAGGCGGCGGCGGAAACGTTAAAATCGCAACAAAGGCAATTGCGCAAACGCATTATCGCGCTGGCCAAAGATTTGCAAAACATCGACGCCGAGCGCGACCGACTGGAAATCCGCTTGAGCGAATTGGCCGTCACCGAAAACCAATTGGACGAAGACTTGCAACGCGACCGCGCCGCCCTCTCAAAACTTTTGGCGGGCTTGCAAGCCATGCAACAACAACCCGCCCCCGCCTTTGCCGTGCATGCCGAAGATGCGCTCGATGCCGTGCAGGGCGCTTTGGTGATGAGTGCCATTGTGCCAGGCATGCAAGCGCGAGCCGGAAAATTGCGCGACCAATTGACCGAGCTGTCGGCCATTCGCCGCCGCATGGATAAGCAATCCAATGCGCTGATTGTCGCCGAACAAGATGCCGCCACCGCGCGCCAAGATATGAACGCCGCGCTGGCGCAAAAAGCCACGGCCGAAAGCCAAGCCCGAAAGCAAGCCGCCCGCGAAGCCCAAGCCATCGCCAAATTAGTGCGCGAGGCGCGCGATTTGCGAGAGTTAACCCAAAGGTTGCAAAACCGCCGCAAAGCCGCACCTCCCCCGACAGGCAGCGGCTCCTTTGGGCGCGCCCGCGGGCTTTTGCCGCTCCCCGTGGCGGGGCAAGTGACGCGCGGCTTTGGCCAGAAAAATGAAAATGGCGTCGCCCAACAAGGGGTTTCGATTAGCGCCCGCGCGGGCGCGCAAATTACCGCGCCCTATGACGCGCAAGTGCTGTATAGCGGCCCGTTTCGTCAATATGGTGGCATTGTCATTTTGGGCGTAGCGGGCGGCTATCAGATGATTTTGGCTGGCCTCGAAGAAGCGCAAGGGTTTGTCGGGCAAGACATATTGGCGGGCGAGCCGATTGGCACCCTATTGGATGAAAATCCGCAATTGGGGTCTGGGTCTTCGGGCCGCAGTCAGCTATATATGGAGTTACGCTACAAAGGGGAGCCGATTGACCCTACCCCTTGGTTGAAATCATAACCGAGCTCTCGCCGAGCTGGAAACGGAAGCCACGATGACCCTTTCTAAATTTGCTAGCCTTCGCGCCGCCACTTGCGCCGCCTTTGTGGCCGCCGGTCTTTGCCTCACCCCCGCGGGGGCGCAATCGAGCGACGAGAAAGAGCTATATGAGCAATTGACCCTCTTTGGTGATGTTTTGGAACAAGTGCGCCGCAATTATGTCGATGCGCCTTCCGACAAAGAGCTTATCGAGGCGGCTCTGTCGGGCTTGATGAGTTCGCTCGACCCGCATTCCTCTTATTTGCCGCCCAAGGGCTTTGAAGACATGCAAGTGGAAACCAAAGGCGAATTTGGCGGGCTGGGCATTGAAGTGACCATGGAAAACGGGCTGGTGAAAGTCATCGCCCCCATCGATGAGACGCCTGCCAGTCGCGCCGGCATGCGCCCCAATGATTTGATTGCCGAGCTGGACGGCAAGCCCATTATGGGGCTGACGCTCTCGGAAGCGGTGGAGCTGATGCGCGGCGAAAAAGGCAAACCCATCACGCTGACCGTATTGCGCGAGGGCGAGGATGAGCCGCTGGAAATTACCATTGTGCGCGACACCATTCGCATTCGTGCCGTGCGCACGCGCGTCGAAGGGCCTGAGAAAAACATCGGCTATATTCGCCTGACCACGTTTAACCAGCAGACCACGCGCAATTTGAAAAAAGCTTTCAACGATTTACCCGCCGAGATTGGCAGCGCAAATTTGGCTGGCTATATCGTCGACCTTCGCAATAACCCGGGCGGGCTATTGCGCGAGGCGATTTCGGTTTCCGATACGATGTTGGAAAAAGGCGAGATTGTCTCGACGCGAGGACGCAATGAAGACGATAGCTCGCGCTTTAGCGCCAGGCGCGGCGACATGGCGCGCGGGCTTCCCATCGTGGTGATGATCAATGGCGGCTCGGCTTCGGCGGCGGAGATTGTCGCAGGCGCCCTGCAAGACCATCACCGGGCGGTGATTATTGGCACGCAAAGCTTTGGCAAAGGCTCGGTGCAATCGATTATGCCGCTGCCCAATTCGGGCGCCTTGCGGATGACCACCGCGCGCTATTTCACCCCCTCGGGACGCTCCATTCAGGCCAAGGGCATTACGCCCGATATTATTGCCGAACAGCAATTGCCAGAAGATTTGAAAGGCCGCAAAGGACGCCGCGAGTCAGACTTGCGCGGTGCTTTGGACGGCCAAAATATCGACGGGAAATCGAACCAAAAAGGCGAGAAGAAAAAACGCCGCAATGCCGTGGCCTTTATTCCGCCCGAGCCGAAAGACGATAAGCAATTGTCGCGCGCCATCGAATTGCTGATGGGGCTGAAAAAAGCCAAGGCCGATTTTGAACCAACCTCTTGAGACATAAAACATGAGTTACGCTGTTCCCCATTATCCGGCCGACCACCCTGCGCAGAGCTTGGCTTATCGCCCCTGTGTCGGGATTGTTTTGCTGAACCCGAAAGGGCAGGTGTGGTGTGGCCAACGCCGCGCCGATAAATTGCCCGACGATGCCCCCCTCTGGCAATTGCCCCAAGGCGGCATGGATGCGGGCGAAACGCCGGTGCAAGCCGCCTTTCGCGAGTTGGCCGAAGAGACCGGCGTGCGCGAGGCCGAGCTGATTTATGAGCTGCCCAATTGGCTGGCCTATGATTTGCCAGAGGCGCTTATCGGCACGGCCTTGAAAGGCAAGTTTCGCGGGCAAAAACAAAAATGGTTTGCCATGCGGTTTCTCGGCCAAGACAGCGATATTAATTTGACCTCGCATAGTCAGATTGAATTTGAGGCATGGGCTTGGCGTCCAATGTCAGAATGTGTGGCGCGGGTGATTGATTTCAAAAAACCGATTTATACCGAGCTGGAGCGGCGTTTGGCTTTTCTAAGCCCCGCGCAAACCTGATATGGAGAGCCTCCCCGTCCTTGATTTCGCAGCTTTCGCGCAAGACGGGCAGACGCCAAATCAAGACGCGCGCCAGTCTGTCGCCGACGCCATCGGCCAAGCTTGCCGCGAAACAGGATTTTTTCTGCTCACCCATCATGGCCTCGACCGCGAGATTATCGATGCGGGGTTTGCCCAAGCGGCGCAGTTTTTTGAACGCCCCTTGGCAGATAAACAAAGCCTCTCTATCGAGGCCTCGCCCTATCATCGCGGCTGGTTTGGCGCCGGCCAAGAAGTATTGGATGCCCAAAACCAAGCTCAAGGCGATGCCAAAGAAGGGCTGAAAATCGGCCGCGATTTACCGCTTCACCACCCTAAAGTAGCCGCAGGCGTGGCCTTACACGGGCCGAACCAATGGCCGAATGAGGCCATCGGTGGCTCTGAGTTTAAAGCCGCCATGCAAGCGACTTATGCGGCTTGCGAGGGGCTATCGCGCCAGCTCATGCAAGCCTTTGCTTTATCGCTGGGCTTGGAGGAGAGGCATTTTGAACCTTGGCTGACCTTGCCGATGGCGACGCTGGCGCCCTTGCGTTATCCGCCGATGCGCGACGAGACCCTTTTGGGGGCGGGGGCGCATACAGATTTTGGCTGTTTGACCCTTTTGTTGCAAAACGACGAGCCGGGGCTGGAAGTGCAAAAAGCCAATGGCGACTGGATAAGCGTGCCGGCCTCGCGCGACTTTGTGGTGGTTAATATCGGCGACATGATGGCGCGTTGGACCAACAATCGCTACGCCTCGACGCGCCACCGGGTGGTCAATCGCTCGGGCAAGACGCGCCACTCGATGGCGTATTTTTTCGACCCCGATGCGGAAGCCGTTTTATCGCCCCTGCCCACTTGCCATGGCGAGGGCGAAACGCGACACTATGAAGACGCCAGTGCTTTGGAGCATTTGCTGATGAAAATCGAACAGAGTTTTGCCTATCGCCAGGAGCGCTAAATGAAGTCCTTTATCTTGACCCTATCTTGCCCCGACCGCCCGGGGATTGTGGCGGCGATTACGCAAAACCTCGCCGAACAAACATTTAACATTTTGGGCAGCCAGCAATATAGCGCGCCCGAGACGGGGCAGTATTTCATGCGCATCGGTTTTGAGGGTGACACAAGTTCTGCCCAAGTGGAGCGCCAATTAGCCGATATTGCTGGAGAATTTGACATGAACCTGCAAGTGGCTGATGCCACTGCGCGCCCGCGCGTGTTAATTCTTCTGTCGAAATTCGACCATTGCCTGATTGATTTAATCTATCGCCAGCAAGTCGGCAGTTTGAAAATGGAGATTGCCGCCATTGCCTCCAACCATGAGACGGGTCGCCATTGGGCGCAGGATGCAAACCTTGCCTATCACACGCTCGGCGGGCGCGAGGCCAAGGCTGACAATGAAGCCAAATTGGATGCGCTCATCGAGCAAGACTCCATCGATTTGGTGATATTGGCGCGCTATATGCAAGTGCTAACGCCCGAATTTGTGGCCCGCCATAGCGGCCGCCTCATCAACATCCATCATAGTTTCCTGCCCAGTTTCAAAGGCGCCGAGCCATATAGCCAGGCGCATGAACGCGGCGTGAAAATCATCGGCGCGACGGCGCATTTTGTCACCGCCGATTTGGATGAAGGCCCGATTATCACGCAAGGCGTCGAGCCCGTGCGCCATGATATGAATGTCGCCAGCTTCATCGACGTGGGGCGCGACACCGAACGGCGTACTTTGGCACGCGCCGTGCGTTTGCTTACCGAGCGGCGGGTGTTTTTAAACGGCAATAAGACCGTGGTGTTCGAATAGACATAAAAAAGGCGCCGCTTGCGAACAAGGGCGCCTGTTTTTAACTTTTTAGCAGGATTAAGCTTCTTCGCCAGCACCCTCGCCGATGCTCTCCGCCAAGACGGTGACACCTTGCGGGGTCACGTCGACGAAGCCGCCATCGAGCGTATAGTCTTGCGTCTTGCCATCGTTTTCGATGACCAGAGTGCCGGCACGGAGCATGGCCATGACTGGGCTGTGATTGGGAAGAACCCCAAAATCGCCCTCGGCACCGGGAATTTGCACGCCGTCGACTTGGGCGGAAAACACCAGCTTTTCAGGGCTTACCAGATCAAATTGTAGCTTATCGGCCATTCTCTATCCTAACTAAGAGTTTCCTAACTCGAAACCTTTAGGCGGCTTCCGCTGCCATGGCTTCTGCTTTGGCAATCGCATCTTCGATGGTGCCGACCATGTAGAAGGCCGCTTCTGGCAGATGGTCATAATCGCCAGCGCACAGACCTTTAAAGCCTTTGATGGTGTCTGCCAAATCAACCAGAATACCTGGCGAACCGGTGAAGATTTCGGCTACGTGGAACGGCTGCGACAAGAAACGCTCGATTTTACGCGCGCGGTTCACGACCAGCTTATCTTCTTCCGACAACTCATCCATGCCCAGAATAGCAATAATGTCTTGCAAAGATTTATAGCGCTGCAGAATTTCCTGCACTTCGCGAGCCACCCCATAATGCTCCTCGCCAACCACGCGAGGCTCGAGAATACGGCTCGTCGAATCGAGCGGATCCACGGCTGGATAAATGCCTTTTTCCGAGATTGCACGCGACAGAACCGTCGTCGCATCCAAGTGAGCAAACGAGGCGGCAGGCGCCGGATCGGTCAAATCATCGGCTGGCACATAAATCGCCTGCACCGAGGTAATCGAGCCTTTATTGGTGGTGGTAATGCGCTCTTGCAACTGACCCATGTCGGTCGACAGGGTTGGCTGATAGCCCACAGCGGAAGGAATACGACCCAAAAGCGCCGACACTTCAGAACCCGCTTGGGTGAAGCGGAAAATATTATCTACGAAGAACAACACGTCCTGACCTTCGTCGCGGAAGTTTTCCGCAACCGTCAGACCCGTCAAAGCCACACGCGCACGCGCGCCTGGAGGCTCATTCATTTGGCCGTATACCAGCGCACATTTGGAGCCAGCGCCGCCTTTTTCGACGTTCACGCCACTTTCAATCATTTCCCAATAAAGGTCATTGCCTTCGCGGGTACGCTCGCCCACACCGGCAAATACCGAGTAGCCACCGTGCGCTTTCGCGACGTTGTTAATCAATTCCATAATCAAAACGGTCTTGCCCACGCCCGCACCGCCGAAGAGGCCAATTTTACCGCCCTTGGCGTATGGCGCCAGCAGGTCAACCACTTTAATGCCGGTGACCAGCAATTCACTTTCGGTGGACTGCTCAACAAACTCTGGTGCTTCTTGGTGAATGCCACGGGTTTGGCTGGCGTCTACGGGGCCTGCTTCATCTACCGGCTCGCCGATAACATTGATGATACGACCCAAAGTCGCCTCGCCCACGGGAACCGTAATCGCGGTGCCTGTGTCGCTCACGGCTTGGCCGCGCACACAGCCTTCTGTGCTGTCCATCGCGATGGTGCGAACGGTGCGCTCGCCCAAATGCTGTGCGACTTCTAAAACGAGACGGTTGCCGTTATTATCGGTTTCCAGCGCGTTTAGAATTTGCGGCAGTTCGCCCTCAAATTGTACGTCCACCACGGCGCCAATTACTTGGCTGATTTTACCTGTTGAAGCCATAATTTTGTCCTCGTGTTCTTTCTCTCTCGATAGCGCTTGTCGCGCTGGCGTCTTATAGCGCTTCTGCGCCGGAAATAATTTCAATCAATTCTTTGGTAATTTGAGCCTGACGCGACCGGTTGTAGGTAATGCTGAGACTATCAATCATCTCGCCAGCATTGCGGGTCGCATTGTCCATCGCACTCATCCGAGCGCCTTGTTCACTGGCGGCATTTTCAAGCAGCGCGCGCAAAACTTGAACCGTAATATTGCGCGGCAAAAGCGCATCCAGAATATCGTTTTCTTCTGGCTCATAATCATAAGCCGCCCCTTGCAAGGCATCGGCCAAATTATCGGCTTGTGACGTCTCAATACTGGCCGGAATGATTTGCAAGCCGGTCGGGATTTGGCTGATGACATTTTCAAACCGCGAGAAATACAGCGTGCAGACATCAAACTTATCTGCGGCAAAATCTGCCAGAACTTTCTCGCCCACTTGCTGGGCTTGCTCAAAGCCAATGCTTTTCAAACCCTGAAACGTAATCGGCTCGAGCAATTCGTTTTCAAAACTGCGCTTCAAAGCGTCATGGCCTTTGCGACCCACACATAGAATCTCGACCTGTTTGCCTTCGCCCATCAACCGTTGGGCATCGGCGCGAGCGAGGCGCGAAATCGACGAGTTAAAGCCACCACAAAGACCCCGTTCGGCCGTGGCAACAATCAGCAAATGGCGCTGGTCGCTGCCCGTGCCAGCCAAAAGGCGCGGCGCGCTTATGGTATCGGTAATGCCGGCGGCCAGATTGGCCAAGACAGCGCCCATGCGGTCGGCATAGGGGCGTGCGGCTTCGGCTGCTTCTTGAGCCCGACGCAATTTCGATGCCGCCACCATTTGCATGGCGCGCGTAATCTTCTGCGTCGCTTGCACGCTTGCAATTCGGTTACGAAGCTCTTTCAAAGATGCCATCTATCGGCCCTCTTGCTCAATCTAGGGTTTACGCGAAACTCGCAGCATACTCGTCGACGACTTTTTTCAAGGCCGCTTCGGTTGTATCCGACAGAGCTTTCTCGGCGCGAACGCTGTCCAAAATAGCGCTATGGCTATTATGAACCAGCTCGAGGAGACCGTTTTCGAAGTCGCCAACTTGCGATGTTTCAATCGCATCGAGATAGCCGTTTACGCCGGCGTAAATCACCACAACTTGCTCTTCCACTTTCAGTGGCGAGAATTGCGCTTGTTTCAACAGCTCGGTGAGGCGTTCGCCACGGCGCAGCAATTGCTGGGTCGAGGCGTCCAAATCGGAACCAAACTGAGCAAAGGCAGCCATTTCGCGATATTGCGCCAGCTCACCCTTAATTTTACCCGCAACCTGCTTCATCGCTTTAATTTGCGCCGAAGAGCCCACACGAGACACCGACAGACCTACGTTAACCGCAGGACGAATGCCTTGATAGAACAAGTCCGTTTCCAAGAAAATTTGACCATCGGTGATGGAAATCACATTGGTTGGAATATACGCGGATACGTCATTGGCTTGGGTTTCAATGATTGGCAAAGCCGTCATCGAACCGCTGCCCGAATCTTCGTTCAATTTCGCCGCACGCTCGAGCAAACGAGAGTGCAAGAAGAACACATCGCCCGGATAGGCTTCGCGACCCGGTGGACGACGCAGCAGAAGCGACATTTGACGATAGGCCACAGCCTGTTTCGACAAATCATCATAGGTAATCAGCGCGTGCATGCCATTGTCGCGGAAATATTCCGCCATGGTGCAACCCGCAAAAGGTGCCAAGAACTGCATGGGCGCGGCTTCCGAAGCGGTCGCGGCCACAACGACGGAATATTTCATCGCATCGTTTTCTTCCAGTGTTTTCACAATCTGCGCCACGGTCGAGCGCTTCTGGCCAATGGCAACGTAAACGCAATAGAGTTTCGCGCTTTCATCATCGCCTTCATTGGCCGCTTTTTGGTTCAAAATCGCGTCAATCGCAATCGCTGTCTTGCCGGTTTGGCGGTCACCAATGATCAGCTCGCGCTGGCCACGGCCAACAGGAATAAGCGCATCGACAGCTTTCAGGCCGGTTTGCATCGGCTCATGCACCGATTTGCGCGGGATAATGCCCGGCGCCTTGACGTCCACTTTCATGTGCGCATCGGCTTCAATCGGGCCTTTGCCGTCGAGCGGATTGCCGAGCGCGTCAACCACGCGGCCGAGCAAGCCTTTGCCGACTGGCACCGACACAATGTCGCCGGTGCGTTTTACGGTATCGCCTTCGCGAATATCGCGGTCCGAGCCAAACACCACAACGCCGACGTTATCTTCTTCAAGATTAAGCGCCATGCCGCGAATGCCGCCAGGGAATTCCACCATTTCACCGGCCTGAACATTGTCTAGGCCGTAGATACGGGCAATCCCATCGCCAACGGAGAGAACTTGGCCAATCTCGGAGACCTCCGATTTTTGGTCAAAGCCTTTGATTTGCTCTTTTAGGATGGAAGAAATTTCCGACGCTTTAATGTCCATCAGTGTGCCTCACTTTAAGGAGCCGCTCAGCCTTCGCTGAGAGCCGTTTTTAGAGAATTCAACTTGGTTCGCAGCGAGCCGTCAATCATACGACTGCCAATTTTAACAACCATGCCACCCAAAAGAGCCGCATCGGTTTCAGCTTCGATAAGAACAGTTTTGCCCGAAGCCTGATTGAGTTCGCTTTTCAGCGATTTAATTTGTTCCGCGGTCAAATCGCGGGCGGATGTCACATAGGCGGTAGTCTCATCGCGAGACAGCTCGGACAGCGCATTAAATTGGCTCGCCATATCGACCAGCGCGAAAGCGCGGCGTTTGGAAACCACAAGAGCCGCAAAATTTTTCACCAATTCATGCAGGCCCGCTTTATCCAACACAGCCGACAGCGCAGCCGCTTGTTCCGCGGCGCTAATGACGGGGCTTTTGATCAGTTTTTGAAGGCTCTCATTGTCTTGAATTAAGGCTTTCAAACCGTCCACATCGCCAGCCACTGTTTTGGCTTGCGCGGCTGGAAGCTCTTGGGTCAATTCGAAAAGCGCTACGGCGTATCGCCCAGCCAAACCCCCAATTACACTTTCATCAGCAGACAACAGATTATTCCATTCAAGTTAGCGGCGGTTTTGGACACTTCAAAACAAGCGCGGAAACAAATTCAAAATCGCGATTTATGACGGATTTAAAGTGCCTTTCCGTCCAATCTGGCTGTTGAGATATCACGTCAGACCAGCGCTGGCAACACCCCATTTGCGCATCCCCCCTCGGCTCTGGCGCGCCTTTTGCGCGGCTCGTGCCAAGGCCGTGGCTTTACAAAAAACTATAGGGGTCAATATCGACGGAAAGCCTTACCGAGCCTCGGGTTTTAATGGGTGCGAGCCATTGGCCAATATACGCTTGCATGGGCGCATTTTTGGGGCCTTTGAGCAAAAACCGAAAGCGGAAGCGATTGCGAATGCGCGCAATCGGGGCGGGCGCAGGGCCGAGAACCCGAATCTCGCCATGCACGGGCATTTTGCTGGCCAAATCGCGCACGAAAGCCAGCGCCTCATTGGGGTCCGTGGCCGAGATAATCAGCGCCGCCAAACGGCCATAGGGCGGCATCCCCGCAATCTCGCGCGACAAAACCTCGCGGGTAAAAAACCCATCGCGGTCGCCCGCCGCCAAAGCCTGCAAAACCGGATGCTCGGGCATATGGGTTTGCAACATGGCAAAGCCTTCCGCCTCGGCCGAGCGTCCCGAACGACCCGCCACTTGGCTGAGCAATTGATAGGTGCGCTCGGCGGCGCGCAAATCGCCATTGCCGAGGCCAAGGTCGGCATCGACCACGCCGACAAAACTCAGCTTGGGGAAATGGTGACCTTTGGCAACAATTTGCGTGCCGACGATAATATCCGCCTCGCCAGCGGCAATTTGTTGGATGGTCTCGCGCAAAGCTTGCGTGCCGCCCGCCATATCCGACGAGAGAATAACCGTGCGGGCTTGCGGGAAATGGCCAATGATTTCTTCCGTGATGCGCTCGACACCGGGCCCGCAGGCGGCCAATTTATCCGGCTCATGGCATTGCGTGCAGACATCCGGCACGGGCTCGAGATGGCCGCAATGATGGCATTGCAATTGCTTGCGGAAGCGATGTTCGACCATCCACGAATCGCAATCGGGGCAGGCATAGCGATGGCCGCAGCCTCGACACAAGGTCAGGGGGGCATAGCCGCGCCGATTTAAAAACAGCAGCGCTTGCTCGCCGCGCTCCAGCGCGGCACCAACGCTGGCCACCATTTCTGGTACCATCCAAGCGCCGCGCGGCGGGGGACTGGCGCGCATATCGACCAATTGCATTTTCGGCATGGAAGCGCCGCCATGGCGCGAGGCTAATTTATGCGTCTCATAGCGCCCCTCGCTTGCGTTAACATAGCTTTCCAAAGACGGGGTCGCCGAGGACAAAACAACCGGACACGAAGCGAGGCGCGCGCGCACCACCGACATGTCGCGGGCGTTATAAATCACCCCGTCTTCTTGTTTAAAGCCGCCGTCATGTTCTTCATCGACAATAATGACGCCCAAATCTTGCCACGGCAAAAACAGCGCCGAGCGCGCGCCAACCAAAACCTGCACGCGTCCCTCGGCAATCTCACGCCAAGTTCGGCGGCGCTCGCTAGGGCCAAGACCCGAATGCCATAAAGCTGGGGCGCAGCCAAAGCGCGCCTCGAAACGCTCGAGAAACTGCGTGGTCAGCGAGATTTCGGGCAGTAAAATGAGCGCCTGACGGGTCTCGCGCAAGGCCTGGGCGATGGCCTCGAAATAAACTTCCGTCTTGCCCGAGCCCGTCACGCCATCCAATAAATGCGTGGTAAACCTGCGCTCGCCCACGGCAGCGCTCAAGGCTTTTGTAACGCGCTCTTGGTCGCCCGAAAAGCGCCGGGTCAAATGGTCAGGCCTCGGCTGGGCGAAAGCTTTATGGCCCGGCAAATTATAGGTTTGCAAAAACCCGCCCTCCAAAAGCCCCTTGATGACGGAAGCCGAGACTTTGGCTTCGCGCGCCAAATCGGGGCTGGTCAGCCCCATGGCTTCGGGCAGCGCGGCCAAAACGTCGAAGACGCGCGTGCGCGCCGCCGTCATTTTATCGGGGCGCGCCGCCGAGTTGGAGGGGTCGGCGCGATAGGCCAGCAGCGGTTTGGCCGGCTCAAACGCGGTTGGCACGCGCATCACTTGGCGCAACACGGAGCCAGGCGGCGACATCACATAGGCGGCCACCCAATCGACAAATTCGCGCAATTGCGCCGACAGCGCGGGCACGTCGAGACGCTCGAGAATGGATTTTATTTTTTTCGGCTCAAGGTCATCCGCGCCCAAACTTCGGGGCGCCGACCAGACCACCCCATTGACGCGGCGCGGCCCCAAAGGCACGCGCACGAAATCTCCGACGCGCACGTCCATATCGGGCGGCACGGCATAATCATATGGCCCGGGCAGGCCAAGGGGAATCAGCACGGAAACAATTTGCATGGCGGCAGTTTCTAACAATGGCTGGGAAATGGCAAGTCACGCGAACGCCCGCCGCCTTGATTTGGCGAACCCCCTTGCCGAATGAGAGACAGTGGTGCATTTTAACAAAACATACATAGGAGAGCCAAATGCAGTTTTTTGTCGATAGCGCCGATTTACAGGCCATTAAAGACCTTGCCGACACCGGCATGGTGGATGGGGTGACCACCAATCCATCGCTGGTGGCCAAATCGGGGCAAGATTTCAAAACGCTCATCGCCGAGATTTGCGATCTCGTGCCAGGCCCCGTCTCGGCCGAAGTGACCGCTTTGGACGCCGACGCCATGCTAAAAGAAGCCGATGAGCTGCTGGCCATTGCCGAGAATGTGTGCATCAAAGTGCCGCTGACCTGGGATGGGCTAAAAGCCACGCGCTCGCTGGCCGACCGAGGCAAAAAAGTAAATGTCACTTTGTGCTTCTCAGCCAACCAAGCGCTGCTGGCGGCCAAAGCGGGCGCCGCCTATATTTCGCCTTTCGTTGGCCGCCTCGATGATATTGGCGCCGATGGTATGGGGCTGATATCGGACATTCGCCAAATTTATGATAATTATCCCGATCTGGAGACCGAGATTTTGGTGGCCTCGGTTCGCAGCCCCGAGCATATGCGCGCGGCCGCTCTGATTGGCGCCGATGTCGCCACGCTGCCGCCCGAGGTATTGCGGTCGCTCATCGCCCATCCGTTGACCGATAAAGGCCTTGAGGCATTTCTCGCGGATTGGAAAAAAACCGGCCAGTCTATTGCGTAAACAAGGGTCTTTGCCGAGACGGGTAAAGCCATGAGTCGTGCGTATGTAATGGCGTTTGAAAAACTGGCCTTGGCCGAAGATTTGCACGCGCAACTGGCGCGCTGGATGCAAGGGCTAAAAGACCAAGCCCGCGTCAGCCCGCATACGTTGGAAGCCTATGCGCGCGATATGCGCCAGTTTTTAGAGTTCCGGCTCGCGCTTCAAAGTGGCGAGCTTGGGCTGGGGTTTTTTGCCGAGGTGAAATTACGCAATCTGCGCGCCTTCATGGCCGCGCGGCGCGAGCAAGGCGCGACCAGCCGCTCGCTATTGCGCGGCCTATCGGGCGTTCGCAGTTTCGTGGCTCATTTGAGCGCGCAAGATATTCCCATCAGCGATGCGTTTTCTTTGCTCAATCCGCCCAAAGCGAAAAAGAGCCTGCCCCGTCCGGTGGCGGTGGATGACGCTTTGCGGCTTTTGCAATTGGCTTTGGTAAGCCCAAAAGAGCCATGGGTGGGCCTGCGCGATGGCGCGCTTTTGACGCTTTTATATGGCGCGGGATTGCGCATCTCGGAAGCCCTCAACCTGACCCGCGCCGACCTGCCCGAACAGGCCGAGGCGGGGCTTCGGGTGATGGGCAAAGGCGGCAAAATGCGCGATGTGCCGCTGCTGCCGATGATGCATAAAGCGCTGGTCGATTATCTAAAAGCCGCGCCATTTGATATGCGCGCGACAGAGCCGCTGTTTCGCGGCAAGCGCGGCGGACAATTATCGCCGCGCCAAGCGCAAATGATGGTGGCAGGCTTGCGCCGCGCCCTCAACTTGCCCGACACGGTGACGCCGCACGCCTTGCGCCATAGTTTCGCAACGCATCTGCTGGCGGCAGGGGGCGATTTGCGCACCATTCAGGAATTGCTGGGCCATGCGCAATTAAGCTCGACGCAGATTTACACGCAAATCGATGCCAATGCCTTGATGGATGTTTACGACAAAGCCCATCCGCGCGCCAAAAAATAACCAAAGCTACATATGCAGCGCGCGACCCTCGACCGCGAGGGCGGCCTCTTTTACGGCTTCGGTTAGCGTGGGATGTGCGTGGCACGTGCGCGCGATATCTTCGGCACTGGCCGAAAACTCCATCGCCACCGCCGCTTCGGCAATCATATCGCCAGCTTGCGCGCCCAGAATATGCACTCCCAAAACTTTATCTGTGGCGGCATCGGCGAGAATTTTCACAAACCCATCGGTGGTGCCATTCACTTTGGCGCGACCATTGGCGGTGAACGGAAATTTGCCGACCTTATATTGCGTGCCAGCCTCTTTCAGCTCTTCTTCGCTTTTGCCGACCCAAGCCACTTCGGGCGCCGTATAGATGACGCCAGGTATGACATCATAATTCACATGCGATGGCTTGCCTGCCAAATGCTCCGCCAAAGCAACCCCTTCGTCTTCGGCCTTATGCGCCAACATGGGGCCAGAAATCACATCGCCAATGGCGTAAATGCCGTCGATATTGGTTTTAAAATGCGCATCGGTTTCAATGCGACCCGCGCCATCGCGCGTAACCCCCACGGCCTCCAGACCAAGCCCACCCGTATGCGGGCGTCGACCAATGGAAACCAAAACGCGGTCTGCCGTTAGCGTTTCTTCCGCGCCCTCGCCAGAGGCGGGCGCCAGGGTCAATTTGGCCGAAGCTTTCAAGGCTTTGGCACCCGTCACTTTTTTGCCGAGCTTGAATTGAATGCCCTGTTTTTTCAAAACCCGCTGAAAGTTTTTCGCCAAATCGGCATCGACCCCGGGGGTGATACGGTCGAGATATTCGACAACGGTCACTTGTGCGCCCAAACGACGCCAGACCGAGCCAAGCTCCAGCCCAATAATACCGGCGCCAACAATCGCCAAATGTTTCGGCACAGTGTCAAAAGTAAGCGCGCCCGTGGACGAGACAATACGGTCTTCGTCAATTTCAATGCCTGGCAAGGGCGTGACTTCGGAGCCTGTGGCGATGACGATGTTTTTCGCACTCAGCTGGCGCGTGCCGCCGTCGAGCAAAGCCACCTCCAGTTTTCCAGGGGCGGTAAGCGTTGCGGCGCCTTTAATCTCTTCGATTTTGTTTTTCTTCAACAAAAAGCTTACGCCTTGCGTATTGCCGTCGATGCCCGATTGCTTATAGGCCATCATTTTTTCCAAATCGAGTTTGACCGAGCCAAGCTTAATGCCCATGTCGCCCGCGTGTTGGGCTTCGGCGAAAACTTCCGAGGCGTGCAAAAGCGCTTTCGACGGAATGCAACCAACGTTCAAACACGTCCCGCCCGGTTCGCCGCGTTTGTCGATACACGCGGTTTTCAAACCCAATTGCGCCGCGCGCAAAGCACAGACATATCCGCCCGGCCCGGCGCCGATGATGACAAGATCGAAACTATCGTCGCTCATGCGTATTTCCTCATTTTTGAAATCGAGTTAAATATCCAGCAACATGCGCTCTGGATTTTCCAAACATTCCTTAACCCGCACCAAGAAAGTCACCGCCTCTTTGCCATCGACAATGCGATGGTCATAAGACAGGGCGAGATACATCATCGGGCGAATTTGAATTTCGCCATCGACGACCACAGGGCGGTCTTGAATTTTATGGATGCCCAAAATGCCCGACTGCGGTGTGTTCAAAATCGGCGTACTCATCAAGGAGCCATAAACGCCGCCATTGGACAGCGTAAACGTGCCGCCTTGCAAATCGGCAATGCCCAATTTGCCATCGCGCGCTTTGACGCCATAACCCGCAATCGCCAATTCAATTTCAGCCAAATTCATTTTCTGAACATCGCGCACCACAGGCACCACGAGGCCTTTTTCGGTGCCGACCGCAACGCCCATATTGACGTATTTTTTATAGACCAATTCATCGCCCTGAATTTCCGCGTTGACCGCTGGAATTTCGCTCAAAGCCGTCACACAGGCGCGCACGAAAAAGCTCATAAAGCCGAGCCGCGCGCCGTATTTTTTCTCGAAGAGGTCTTTATAGCTGCGCCGCAAATCCATCAGCGCGCCCATATCGACTTCGTTGAAAGTGGTCAATTGCGCCGCCGTGTTTTGGCTTTCTTTCAAACGCGCCGCGATGGTTTTGCGCAAACGAGTCATTTTCACCCGCTCTTCTCCCGCCGCAGGCTCACTCATAGAAGTCGCAGGCTCACTCATAGGAGATGCCGGAGTTGGCGCAACAGACGTGCCGCCTTTGGCCGCTTTCATGGCATCTTCTTTGGTCAGACGACCGCCTTTGCCCGTGCCAGAAATATCCGCAGGGTTCAGCCCATGTTCTTCCACCACACGGCGCACGGCTGGCGATAAATCGGAAGTGTCGACAGCTGGCGCGCCAACTTCTGGCGCGGCAGCAACTGCGGGCTCTGCCATTTCGGGTGCCGCTTCTGGCGCCACTTCGGGTGCCGCTTCTGGCGCCACTTCGGGTGCCGCTTCGGGGGCGGGTGTTGCGGCGCCCGTGCCTTCGCCGAGCTTGCCCAAAAGCGCGCCGACTTCGACCGTGTCACCCTCGCCCACCATAACCTCTGACAAAACGCCGGCCGATTGGGCTGGCACTTCGATGGTCACTTTATCGGTTTCCAACTCGCAAAGCGGCTCATCAATGGCCACCGCATCGCCTGGCTTTTTATACCATTGCGCGATGGTCGCTTCGGTAATCGATTCTCCCAATTCTGGGACGCGAATTTCATTGGACATAAGTCTCTCCGCTCTCTCTATCTAATCTAGAGGGTCTATCAGGGCGCTTTGCAAAAACGCATCGCGTTGGCGCAAGTGGCGGCTCATTTGACCCGTGGCCGTCGAGGCCGCCGCCGCCCGACCCGCATAGGCAGGGCGCGTATGGGTGGCACTCAGGGTTTTCAAAACATTTTCTAACTCGGCCTCGATAAAGCTCCACGCGCCCATATTGCGCGGCTCCTCTTGGCACCAAATCATTTCGGCATGCGCGAAAGGCTCCAGTTCCGCCAGCAAAGGCCCAACCGGCACCGGGTATAATTGCTCGACCCGCATAATATAAACATCGTCAAGACCCGCCGCATCGCGCGCCTCTAGCAAATCAAAATAAACTTTGCCCGAACACATCACCACCCGACGTATTTTTTCGGGCGCCACAAGACCGCCCGCCAAACGCGCATCTTTATCATCCCATAAAACGCGGTGGAACGACGAGCCAGATTCCATTTCGGCCAAAGTCGAGACGCATTTTTTATGCCGCAGCAAAGACTTGGGCGTCATTAAAATAAGCGGTTTTCGGAAATTGCGCTTTTGTTGGCGGCGCAAAATATGGAAGTAATTGGCTGGCGTTGTGCAATTGGCCACTTGCATATTCTCTTCAGCGCAAAGCTGCAAATAGCGCTCGAGGCGTGCCGAGGAATGCTCTGGCCCCTGCCCCTCATAGCCATGCGGCAGCAACATCACCAGACCCGACATACGCAGCCATTTAATTTCCCCCGAAGCAATAAATTGGTCGACGAGAACTTGCGCGCCATTGGCAAAATCGCCAAATTGCGCTTCCCATAAAACCAAACTATTCGGGTCGGCCAAAGAATAGCCATATTCAAAGCCCAGAACCGCCACTTCCGACAACATGGAATTAATCACTTCGAAAAGCGCTTGGTCGTCGCGAATGTATTTTAGCGGCTTATAGCGGCGCTCGGTTTTTTGGTCGATCCAAGACGAATGCCGCTGCGAGAACGTGCCGCGCTCGCTATCTTGGCCAGACAGGCGCACCGTATTATGTTCCAAAACCAGCGAGCCAAAAGCCAGCGCTTCGGCGGTTGCCCAATCGAAGCCCTCGCCACTGGCAAACATTTCATCTTTGGCCTTGAGCTGGCGCGCCAGCGCGCGGTGCAAATTAAAGCCCTCTGGCACCCGGGTCAGGCCGCGGCCGATTTCCAATAGCACATCGCGCTCAACACCGGTTTCGGCGCGGACAAATTCGCGACGCTTCTGCTCCAGCCCCGCCCATTTGCCATCCAGCCAATCGGCTTTATCTGGCCGATAGCTATTGGCCGCCTCAAAAGCGCCATCCAAAGTCGCGCGATACTTCGCCCGCGCGGTCTCAATGCCTTGGCCGTCCAACAGGCCTTCGGCTTGCAAGCGCGCGCCATATTTCTGCACGACCGTCTGATGCTGCTTAATTTTGGCATACATGGTCGGCTGCGTGAAAGCTGGCTCATCGCCCTCATTATGGCCATAGCGGCGATAGCAGAACATATCCACCACCACAGGTTTTTGGAATTTCTGACGAAACTCGGTCGCCACTTTGGCTGCAAAAACCACCGCTTCGGGGTCATCGCCATTGACGTGGAAAATCGGCGCTTCCACCATTTTCGCCACATCCGAGGGATATGGCGACGAGCGCGAAAAGCGCGGATTGGTGGTAAAGCCAATTTGATTGTTCACAATAAAATGAATGGAGCCGCCCGATTTATGGCCAATCAGCCCCGACAGCCCAAGGCATTCCGCGACAATGCCCTGCCCCGCAAACGCCGCATCGCCGTGCAGCAAGAGCGGAATAACTTTCGTGCGGTCGGCCATGGCGCGCGGATTGTCTTTATATTGGTCTTGCTTGGCACGCGCTTTGCCCAAGACCACAGGGTCGACCGCCTCCAGATGCGAAGGATTGGGCGATAGCGACAGATGCACTTTATTGCCGTCAAATTCGCGGTCGGAAGACGCGCCGAGGTGATATTTCACATCGCCCGAGCCTTCGATGTCTTCTGGATTGGCCGAGCCACCTTTGAATTCATGGAACAGGGCTTCAAACGGTTTGCCCATCACATTGGTCAAAACATTCAACCGACCGCGATGCGGCATGCCGAAAAGAATTTCTTCGACGCCCAAATTGCCGCCGCGTTTGATGATTTGCTCCAAGGCAGGAATCATCGCCTCGCCACCATCCAGCCCAAAGCGTTTGGTGCCAGTATATTTCACATCGATAAATTTCTCGAGGCCTTCGGCTTCGACCAGCTTTTGGAAAATCGCCAATTTACCTTCTTTGGTAAAGGCAATTTCTTTGTCTGGCCCTTCGATGCGTTCTTGCAGCCAAGCTTTTTCTTCCGGGTCAGAAATATGCATGAATTCCAAAGCCACGGTGCCGCAATAGGTGCGGCGCAGAATTTCCAACATCTCGCGGATGGTCGCGGTTTCTAGCCCCAGCACAAAATCGATGAAAATCGGGCGGTCGAAATCGGCCTCGGTAAAGCCGTAAGACGTCGGGTCTAATTCGGGGTGCGAGCCAGGAGGCTCAATGCCCAATGGGTCTAAATCGGCGGCCAAATGACCGCGAAACCGATACGCGCGGATCATCATAATGGCGCGCACACTATCTAGCGTGGCGGCACGCACTTCGGCCTCATCGGGCAGGCGCGAGGCCAGTGCCGCGCCCAGTCTATCGGGCGAAGGTAAATCATCGATTGGCTCGCTTGGCCAATGGGCGTCGAGCGCCGAGGTCAGCTCGCCATTGATGGCAGGGGGCCAACCTTCGCGCTGCCAGCTTGGCATATGCGGCGCGCCAGGTGCGGGCTCTCCCGCTTCCATGGCGGCAAAATAAGCGCCCCATTCGGCTTCCAGCGAGCTATCCCCCGCTTTATAGCGGGCGTAGAGCTGTTCAAGATATAAGACGTTGGAGCCATCCAACAGGCTTTGTGAAAAATCCTGCGATGCGGTGTTGGCGTTATTTGAACCTGATGTTTCTTCAGACATCTTCAACTTCCGTTTCAGCTTCCTCTACCCTAGCCGAGTGTTTGCACTTAGGCCATGAGTTTTATGTAGGGCATTTATCGGCTCCCGCAATGGGGACCGATAAAAATTTACGCGCCCAACACTTCCACCAAAGTGGTGCCAAGCGAGGCTGGCGACGGCGAAACCGTAATGCCGGCCGAGCGCATGGCTTCCATTTTGTCTTCTGCGCCACCTTTGCCGCCGGCGATAATTGCGCCCGCATGCCCCATCCGACGCCCTGGAGGCGCCGTGACGCCGGCAATAAAGCCGACCATGGGTTTTTTCACTTTCGAGCTTTTCAAAAATTCAGCCGCTTCTTCTTCCGCCGAACCGCCAATCTCGCCAATCATGATGATGCTTTCGGTCTCGTCATCGCCGAGGAACATGTCCAAGCAATCGATGAAATTGGTGCCATTGACGGGGTCGCCGCCGATGCCGATACACGTCGATTGTCCCAGACCCGCAGCCGTGGTTTGCGCCACCGCCTCATAGGTCAAAGTGCCAGAGCGCGAGACAATGCCGACCGAGCCACGACGGTGAATGTGACCCGGCATAATGCCAATCTTACATTCGCCAGGGGTAATCACACCCGGGCAATTGGGCCCGACAAGGCGCGTGTTCGAGCCGTCCAGCGCGCGTTTCACCCGCATCATATCGGTCACCGGAATGCCTTCGGTAATGCAAACCGCCAGCTCAATACCCGCCTCAATGGCTTCCAAAATCGCATCGGCGGCAAACGGTGGCGGCACGTAAATCGCTGACGCGGTGGCGCCGGTTTTCTCGACTGCCGCGCCGACCGTGTCAAATACGGGCAGGTCGAGATGGCTCGAGCCGCCGCGACCTGGCGTCACGCCGCCGACCATTTTCGTGCCATAGGCAATCGCTTGCTCCGAGTGGAATGTGCCTTGGCTACCCGTAAACCCTTGGCAAATTACTTTGGTGTCTTTGTTGACCAATACAGACATTATGCGGCCTCCTTCACAGCGGCCACAATTTTTTCTGCCGCGTCGTTCAAATTGTCAGCCGGAATAATCGGCAGGCCTGAGTTGGCCATAATTTCTTTGCCCAAATCGACATTCGTGCCTTCCAAGCGCACCACCAAAGGCACGTCTAGGCTTAGCTCTTTGGCGGCAGCCACAACGCCCTCAGCGATGATATCGCAGCGCATAATACCGCCGAAAATATTCACCAAAATGCCTTCGACATTGTCATCCGACAGGATGATTTTAAACGCTTCGGTAACTTTTTCTTTGGTCGCCCCGCCGCCAACATCGAGGAAGTTGGCTGGCTCCGAGCCGTATAATTTAATGATGTCCATCGTCGCCATGGCAAGGCCAGCACCGTTCACCATGCAGCCAATTTTGCCGTCGAGCTTGATGTAAGACAGGTCATATTTGGAAGCTTCAATTTCGGCTGGATCTTCTTCGTCGAAATCGCGCAATTCCATAATATCGGGATGGCGATACAGCGCATTGCTGTCGAAATCGACTTTCGCATCGAGGCAAATAATATCGCCTGCGCCCGTTACCACCAGCGGGTTAATCTCGAGAAGCGACATGTCTTTCTCGATGACCGCCTGATAGAGATTGCCAATCAGCTTGGTCATTTGCTTAACCTGCTCGCCCTCTAGACCCAAAGCAAAAGCGATTTGGCGTCCGTGGTGCGCCGAGACGCCCGAGGCGGGGTCGACGCTGACGGTAAGAATTTTTTCCGGAGTTTTTTCGGCAACTTCTTCAATGTCCATACCGCCTTCGGTAGAGGCAATGAACGAGATGCGCGAAGTGGCGCGATCGACCAAAGCCGAGAGATAAAGTTCGCGCGCAATATCGGAACCCTCTTCGACATAAATGCGTCCGACATGTTTGCCCTCAGGGCCGGTTTGGGGCGTCACCAAAGTCATGCCCAAAATACGCTCGCTTTGTGTGCGCACCTCGTCGATAGATTTCACCACGGTGACGCCGCCGCCTTTGCCGCGTCCGCCCGCGTGGATTTGCGCTTTCACAACCCACACAGGGCCGCCCAAATCTTCGGCTACTTTCGCGGCCTCATCGACGCTATAGGCCACGCCGCCCTTAGGCACGGGAACCCCAAATTCTTTCAAGACCTGCTTGGCTTGGTATTCGTGGATATTCATAATTTCCTCATGTCGCTGAAGTTATTTCTAGGCATGAACCTTGCGCGTCTTCGCGTATCGCGCAAGGGAAAATTCATCCAAAATAAGGAAAAAATCAGGAAAAATTTACGGTGTCACCTCAAGGCTCTGCGAATTGCCTTTCAATGATATTCGGGTGCCGTCGGTGGCCGCCAAAACGCCCTCGGGGCGCACTGCATCGACGCCGCGCAAGAAGATGCGTTTTAGCAAATTATTCTGCGGCACCGGCGCATAATGATAGAACACCAGCAACCGAGCGCCCGCTTCATTAGCCGCCTCGGCGGCCTCTATGGGTGTCGTGTGATAATTCAACGTGTCGGTCAGCAATTGGCCGAGGTTCGCCTGCCCTGCGGCAACCATAGCTTTCGAGGTGGCTTTGACCAATTCATCTTGCAGCACTTCATGGATAAGCACATCGACGCCTTTCGCGGCGGCAATCAGATTGCCATCCTTGGTGGTGTCGCCGCTGATCAAAACGGAGCGCCCCTGATAGTCAAACCGATAGCCATAGGCTGGCTCAATGGGGGGATGGTTGACCGTCACCGCCGTGATTTTAAGCCCCTCGGCGTCATAGATAACCCGATCGCCTTTTATCGGTTTCGCCACCAGCCCGGCGGTTTTGCTTGGCACAATGGCCTCTGTATGATGCGCCGTCCGATAGCCATAATCTTGGCCATAGGCGAGGTTAAACCCATCGACCACTTGCTCAACGCCAGGCCCGCCATAGACATCTAATTTATGGGGTCGACCCCGCACCCAACTGGCCAGATGCATTTCGCCCAAAGCGGCAATATGATCGGAATGGAAATGGGTCAGCAAAACGCCGCTCAAACGCCCCATGGGCAAGCCCAATCGCGTCGCCATATCGGCCGAGCGCGCGCCCGTATCGACAAGAAAAAACCTATCGCCAGCAAACACGGCGACACAAGATTGCGCGCTGCCTTGCCCCATCGGCGAGGCGGTTCCGCAAAACACCACATCGAGGGTATCGCCGCCCAAGTCGGTCGGCGCTTGCAACAGGCGCGCCGCGAGACCCCGCTCCACCAAACGGTCTTGCAGGCGCTCGCTATTCATCACCAGAAGATAAAACCCCAAAGCCACAATCAAGAGGCCGCTGAGAACGATGCCGCCCATGCGTAAAAATTTAAATGCCATGATAGCCCATCTCTCTGTTTTTTTAGAATAACGCCACTTTTGATCAAATAAAAAGGGCGCGACAAAAGCCGCGCCCTTGAAAATTTAGGCTACCTATTGACACAATAAGTGTCAATATAAATGACGAGGGCTTATCCTCGCCAATCGATCCTTACTTCAGTTTCGGGTTGATGACCTTACAAGCCGTCAGCAGGCCCTGAACCGCTGCGATGGATTTTTTAAACATGGCGCGTTCTTTGGCATCCAGTTTAATTTCCACCACACGCTCGACGCCTTTGGCGCCGATGACGACAGGCACGCCCACGTAAATATTTTTCTGACCATATTGACCATTGAGGTGCGCCGCACAGGGCAGAACGCGCTTTTGGTCTTTCAGGTAAGCTTCGGCCATTTCAATGGCAGAGGCGGCTGGCGCGTAAAACGCCGAACCGGTTTTGAGAAGACCCACAACTTCTGCACCGCCATCGCGGGTGCGTTGCACAATCTCGTCGATTTTCTTTTGCGTCGTCCATTTCATTTTCACCAAATCTGGCAAAGGAATGCCCGAGACGGTGGAATAACGAACCGACGGCACCATTGTGTCGCCGTGGCCGCCCAGCACAAAGGCGGTGACGTCTTTGACCGAGACTTTAAATTCTTCGGCCAAGAAACTGCGGAAACGAGCCGCGTCGAGGACGCCAGCCATGCCCACCACTTTGTTTTTCGGCAGACCCGAGAATTTTTGCAGCGCCCAAACCATGGCGTCGAGCGGGTTGGTGATGCAAATCACGAAAGCATCGGGGGCATATTTTTTAATGCCTTCGCCGACTTGCTGCATGACTTTCAGGTTAATTTCGATGAGGTCATCGCGGCTCATGCCCGGCTTGCGCGGCACGCCAGCGGTAACGATAACCACATCCGAGCCTTTGATGGCGGAATAAGATTTGCTGCCTTTGAGGTCCGCATCGAAGTGGCTCACGGGCGAGCTTTGCATCAGGTCGAGCGCCTTGCCTTTGGCCGTGCCTTCGTTGATGTCAAAAATGACGATGTCGCCGAGTTCTTTAAGTCCGGCCAAATGAGCCAAAGTGCCGCCGATTTGTCCGCCGCCGATAAGGGCGATTTTATTCCGAGCCATATCCAATTCCTTTTCATGAAAATTCTGCCCTGAAGTAGCGCGTTTGGGGCGCAAGTGCAAGGGCTGGCAGTCGCTACAGCGACTAGCTATCGAGCGGCTTGCTTGGCAAATGCGGCAGCGCCAAATAATCGCGGCTTTGCATTTCCATCAATCGCGAGACGGTGCGTTCAAATTCAAACGCTTCATCGCCGCTCGGATAAAGCACTTGCGGCTCGCCATCGGCCGAGGCCAGAAGGTTTACTTTGGCTTCATATAAAGCATCAATGAGGGTGACAAAGCGCACGGCTTCGTTTTTCTTTTGCGGTTCTAATTTGGGAATCGCATCGATGACCAGCGTATGAAATTGGCTGGCCAGCGCCAAATAATCGGGAGCGCCGCGCGCCTCGACGCAGAGTTGCGCAAAGCTGAGACGCGCCACGCCGCCCGCCGCTTTGGGGATGGCTAGGCTGCGCCCTTTCAAATCCAACGTCAAAGGCGCCGCCGCAACCCCTTCGGTTAACGTGTCAAAGCGCTCGTCCAAAGCTTTGCGCGAACGCGGGCCACATGGCGTAAACCAAACGGGGGCGGCTTGCAGACGTGCCAAACGATAATCGGTCTCGGCGCTCAACTCGTGGATATCGAGGCGCGCTTTCATCAATTCAATGAACGGCATAAACCGATGCCGATTCAAACCGCCTTTATATAAGTCATCGGGATGGCGGTTGGAGGTGGCGATTACCACAATGCCTGCGTCGAGCAGCAGCGCGAACAAGCGCCCCAATATAGACGCATCGGCAATGTCTTTAACTTGAAACTCATCGAAACATAAAAGCGAGGTCTCGCGCGCCAGAGCCTTGGCCACGGCCGGCATGGGGTCGCCCGACTTTGGATGGTCGCGTCGATAGGCGTGAATGCGCGCATGGGTTTCTTGCATAAAGGCATGAAAATGCACGCGGCGCTTTTTGGCCACGGGCGCCATCTCCACGAACATATCCATCAGCATGGATTTGCCGCGCCCGACGTCGCCATAGATATAGAGGCCGCGCGGACTGGCTGGCTTTTTAGTGAAAAGGCGCGCCAACCAACCGGTTTTGTTTTGTCCGCCGCTTTGCGCCTCGAGCTCGGCATAGACTTGGTCAAGCGTATGGGCTGCTCGCACTTGTGCGTCATCTTGGTTGATTTGCCCTTGCGCTACCAGCATTTGATAGCGCTGGCTGACGCGACCTTGATTTTGCGTATCGATACTCATTAAGGCGAGGGTTAAAGCCCTCGGACGCATTTGGCAAGAGGCCCGGTGATTGGGTAATGCAAAACTAACTTTAGGTTCTTGTATAAATCTGCTAAAACTTCTCTGGAGAGTTCGTGTTAAAAAATTGAGAGTTTGAGTGAACGCGTACCGTAAGAAATGTGAAACTATCCGTCATCTTTGGTATATGCGCCAGCTTACTGGCTGCCTGCGCCACGCCATCGGTTAAAACCACTGTTTTAATGCCTGCCAAACAGAGCGGGATGGTGAATGAAAAGCGCGTTGGCATCGCTTCTCTAAAGGGCGACAATAACGGCACGATGAGCGACCGCCTCCGCAGTTTCGTTGCCGGTATTCAAATCAATGGCCAACCTTATTTCACTCTGGTCGACCTGGACCGGCAAACGCTCCTTACCGAGCAACGCCTGAGCGACAGCGCCATGTTCTCTGCCGCCACAGCAACAGAGTTGGGCAATCTGACATCCGCCGACACCCTATTGGGAGGCTCATTTGGGCCCACTTATGATCATACAAAGACGCAAAAATCGGTGCAATATTGCGCCGTTTTTGGAGAAGATTTTTCTTGTGCCAAATATGGTACCAAATTAGTAAATTGCCATGCCCAAAGCGCTTCCGCCGCCCTGAATTTAAGGGCAACCAATTTAGAAAAAGGCACTATTTCATTCACTCAATCGTACAGCGCATCCACCAATCATTCGTGGTGCGATAACCAGCTCTTCGGCGCCGGCGTGCAAGCCAAGGTTGATATGCAGAACAAAGTGATTGCCGATGTCTTATCGCAAGTGCGCCGTGACATTGCGCATTACCCTATGACTTTTGACATTAAGTTCCTGCAGAAAGACTCGAGCGGTTTTGGAGATGTGGCGGCCGTGAAGAACGCCTTTGACTCAGGTATGGAATTTGTCAAAAACAACCGCGTCCCACGCGGCTGTGAGTTTTTCCGCAAAGCCGCGAGCCTGTACGACCAGTCACCGGCGATTTACCACAATGTCGGGGTCTGTGCCGAAACCGAAGGGGACCTGGACCGAGCTTTGGCCTTCTATCAAAAGGCAGATCGCCTAACCAGCTCGCCGAATAAAATTATTGGCACCTCGCTGAACCGCATCAAAGGCACAATCGCTGGACGCTCGACTTTGAAAACCCAATTGCGCTAGCTGCAGGATTGATATCTCCAAATGTCCAACCAATCTAGAGGTTTGATAAGTTTCCTGACCGGCATCATGCTCGCCAGTTGCGCGAGCCTGCCCTTGCCTTTGGCGGTATCGTCCGGCTCGGCACCGAGCGAAATCCGCTGCGTGTGTAATAGCTATTTTGAGCCAACGCATCGTCCGGCTTGGGTCGATGCGGGCGATGTCGTCACTCGTGAGACCTATCAAACAACGGGCAGCAGTCAATGCTCGGGTCTTCAAAACATGGACATCGACAAAGCAGACCTATCGGCTCGCAGCAAACTTGGGCGCATCCTGAATACGCAGGTCAGCAGCAATATAAGCGACACCCGCACATCTTATGGCGGCGGCGTTGGTTCATCGAAAGCGTCCATTCAGTCGTCTTTATTGTCGGAAGGTATTTTAGAAGACAGCCGCATTACACAGCGCTGGGTCGACCCCGCCGCGTGCCGTGTCTATGCCCGCGTGCAAATTGCCAGCCGTCAAATTGAAGCCAGTAAAGCCAAAATCGCCAAAGTCGAAGCCGAACGCCTGGGCAATCAGACCTATTATATCGACACGCAGGATAATAAGCCTGCCCATAAAGCTTTGGTCGCCAGTGCGGCCGGACAATTATTGTCTATTGTCGGCATCACAAAAATTGTCGCCAAACCCAGTGCTTCGGCGCATCGCATTAAATTCTCCTTTCGGGTGACCCAATATGATGCTGGACAAGCCATACGAGGCGAATTGCGGACGCAAATTTTTGCCCCCAATCAGTCCCCTATTTGGCAACATGTCACCCCCGCCAAAGGGGTGAGTTTTGGTGGCGCAAGTCAGCCAGCGCTGGTAGCCAAGGCGATGGTTTCGGCCACCCGAAGCCTGGCCCCGATTTTACAAAACCGTTTAGCAAAATAGAAGACAATTTATCTCAAAGGGAGATCCCAAATGAAAAATGTTTCTAAATACCTCCTTCTCGCCGCCACCACAGCGCTTATCGGCTGTGCCAAACCGGCACCCACCGTTGTCGTGCAAGCGCCAGTGCCCATGTGTGCCTTCCAAGACGGACACCCCCCCTGGGACACGCCTGCCCCAATGTGGACATGCAACGAGCAATTCCCAGGTGTCGCTCTGGCTGCCGTCGGTTCGTTTCAAAACTCCAACATGGGATATGATTTCATGGTCGAGATGGCCACCTCGCGCGCCCGCCAAAAATTGGCGCGAGTCATTTCAACCAAGGCTTCCAGCTCGATAAAAGATTATCGCGCCCGCACAGGCAACCAAAGCGCTGGCAATGAAACCGGCATTTCCACCGCCGAAATAACGCAAAAAGTTCTCTCGCAGACCGACATTGCAGGCAGCCGCGTGTTGACCAAAACCCGCAACCCCAAAACCGGCATGGCTTACGTCATTGTTGGGCTGACCCCAGATATTCTAGATGGGGTTGTGGACGACACAGCCAAGGCTACTTTTGCTGGCGAGGAAGCTGAATTTCAACGCTTTAAAGCGTCGCAAGGCTTTGACGCTTTGAAGGCTGACTTGGCGGCCGGACAATAAATGGACAATAACATGCACGCGAAAGGATCCAGCCGTATTCTTGTCTCATCGATCGCCATGGGTGCGTTGGGTTTAGGGCTTGCCGCTTGCAGCCCTAAATCTAGCCTGGCGGACTTAGAAGCCGCCAAACAAGAGATGAAAAAACAATCGGGATCTATTGCGGCGCGGCGCCAAGCCGAAGGGGCTTTTGAGAAACTCGACCAAGAGTAATCTCGACGCCTTGCCAAAAAAGAGAGGCCACTGCGTATGCAGTGGCCTCTTTCATTTGAGGCTGTAAATAGCCCCAATTAAACGATATTTTAAAAGATACCTTAAACCGTGCGCTCCACCATCATTTTCTTAATTTCGGTAATCGCCTTGGCCGGAGACAGACCCTTCGGGCAGGCTTTCGCGCAATTCATAATCGTGTGGCAACGATAGACGCGGAACGGATCTTCCAAATCATCCAAACGCTCGCCGGTTTTCTCATCCCGACTGTCGGCCAACCAACGATAGGCTTGCAACAAAACAGCGGGCCCGAGATATTTGTCGGAGTTCCACCAATAGCTCGGGCAAGAGGTCGAGCAGCAGGCGCACAAAATGCACTCATAAAGGCCGTCGAGTTGCGCGCGGTCTTCTTTGCTTTGCTTCCATTCACCTTGCGGGGTCGGCGTGTCGGTTTTGAGCCAGGGCTCAATCGATTCATATTGCGCATATAAATTGGAAAGGTCTGGCACCAAATCTTTGATAACCGGCATATGCGGCAAAGGATAAATCGCAATATCACCCTTCACATCGTCGAGGCCTTTGGTGCAGGCCAGTGTGTTTTGGCCGTCAATGTTCATGGCGCAAGAGCCGCAAATGCCCTCGCGGCACGAGCGGCGGAAAGTCAAAGTCGAATCGACTTCATTTTTCACTTTTATCAACGCATCCAAAACCATCGGCCCGCAATCATCGGCATCAATCGTATACGTATCGACACGCGGATTGGCTTCATCGTCTGGATTCCAGCGATAGATTTTCAACGTCCGTGGGTTGGCAATGGTTCCCTCGGCCGCGTGAACGACGCCTTTGTCGATTTTTGAATTTGCTGGCAGGGCAATCTCAACCATAATTTTCGCGCTCCCTTAGTAAACTCGAGCTTTCGGCTCGATGTAGCTGACTTCATTGGTCAGAGTGTAATCATGCACGCCGCGATAGCCGATGGTGGCTTTGCCATTGGCATCGACATAGGCCAGCGTGTGTTTCATATAGTTTTCGTCGTCGCGCTCGGGGAAATCTTCCCGCGCATGTCCGCCGCGGCTTTCTTTGCGCGCATTGGCGCCTTCTACCGTGGCAATCGCTTGCACAATCAGATTGTCAAATTCGAGCGTCTCAATGAGATCGGAATTCCAAATCAACGAGCGGTCGGCAATGCCAATGTCGTCCATGGCACGAACCACGTCTTGCATCCGCTTGCAGCCTTCTTCCAAAATTTCGCCGCTGCGGAATACCGCGCAATTTTCTTGCATGGCACGCTGCATTTCACCGCGAAGCTCCGAGGTTGGCGTCGAGCCATCGGCGTTGCGAAAACGCTCCAAACGATCAACGGCCGCATGGCCTGCATTGCTGGCCAAAGGCGCATGACCTTCGCCCGGCGTTACCACTTCCGATGCCCGAATGGCCGCCGCACGGCCAAACACCACGAGGTCAATCAGCGAGTTCGAGCCCAAACGGTTGGCGCCGTGAACCGACACACAAGCCGCTTCGCCAATCGCCATCAGACCCGGCACAATGCGCGCTTCGTCGTCTTCGCTTGGGTTCAGCACTTCGCCATTATAATTGGTTGGAATGCCGCCCATATTGTAATGCACGGTCGGCAAAACAGGGATCGGCTCTTTGGTTACATCGACGCCGGCAAAAACTTTGGCGCTTTCCGAAATACCCGGCAGACGCTCGGCCAGAATATCTGGGTCGAGGTGGTCGAGATGCAGATAGATGTGATCTTTATTCGGGCCGACACCGCGGCCTTCGCGAATTTCAATGGTCATCGAGCGCGATACCACATCGCGCGAGGCCAAATCTTTCGCCGATGGCGCATAGCGCTCCATAAAGCGTTCGCCTTCAGAGTTAATCAAAATACCGCCCTCGCCGCGCGAGCCTTCAGTAATCAGGCAACCGGCGCCATAAATGCCCGTCGGGTGGAATTGCACAAATTCCATGTCCTGCAAAGGCAGTCCGGCGCGAATAACCATCGCCGAGCCATCGCCGGTGCAAGTATGCGCCGACGTCGCCGAGAAATAGGCGCGGCCATAGCCGCCCGTGGCCAAGATAACTTGCTTGGCTTGGAAACGGTGAAGCGTGCCTGTCGACATTTCCAGCGCGATGACGCCGACGCAACGGTCTTCGTCCATAATCAAATCTAGCGCGAAATACTCGATGAAAAACTCTGTGTCATGGCGCAAAGACTGGCCATAGAGCGTGTGCAAAATAGCGTGCCCTGTGCGGTCGGCGGCGGCGCATGTGCGCTGGGCAATGCCTTCGCCAAAGTTTGTCGTCATGCCGCCAAAGGGGCGCTGGTAAATTTTACCTTCTTCGGTGCGCGAGAAAGGCACGCCAAAATGGTCTAGCTCGTAAACGGCTTCGGCCGCATTGCGGCACAAATATTCAATCGCATCTTGGTCGCCCAACCAGTCTGACCCCTTCACGGTGTCATACATATGCCAGCGCCAATCATCTTCGCCCATATTGCCAAGAGCCGCAGAAATACCGCCCTGTGCGGCCACTGTGTGCGAGCGCGTGGGGAAGACTTTGGAAATACACGCGGTCTTCAAGCCGCGCTCGGAACAGCCAAGGGCGGCTCGTAGGCCCGACCCGCCAGCGCCAACCACGATGACGTCAAATTGATGGTCTGTGAATTCGTAACTCATAAAACTCTCCAGCTTTGAGCCGCGCCAAGCGCACCCAAGGTTTCTTTAAATTTAGCCAATCACCAATTTAAGCACGGCCAAAATGCAGGCCACTCCGATGGTAAAGGCGAAAAACTGATTGGCGATGAGCGCCAATAATTTGCTCGCTTCGCCGTGAATATAATCTTCAATCACCACTTGCAGCCCAAGGCGCATGTGATACACGGCCGAGACAATCAGCAGCAGCATAATCAGGCCGATGAAAGGATTGCCCAAAAAGGCCGTCATTGTGGCGTAATCCGAGCCCGCATGAACCACGAGGGCGCCGACCAAAAGCAACGTCAAAGGAATATTGGCCAGCGCGGTAACGCGCTGCATGAAAAAATGCTCCGTGCCTTTTTTGGCCGAGCCGAGGCCGCGCACGCGCGACAGAGGGGTTCGCATATCTGACATTAAAACGCTCCCAAATAAGCATAAGCCGCAACCCAAACACTCGCCGTTAAGATAAGCGGCAAGATGCTGGTGAGGCGGGCAATAATTTCAACATGTTTGAGGTCAAAGCCGCGACCCGTATCCCAAATGAAATGGCGCAAACCGCCAAACATATGGTGGAACAAAGCCCAGCTATACCCGAATAAAACCAGACGACCATACCAAGCCGAAGAGACGGTTTGCACTTGCGCGTAGGCCTCGGGGCCAGTGGCGGCGGCCAACAGCCACCAAGCCAATAAAACCGTGCCAGCATAAAGCGCGACGCCTGTGGCGCGGTGCAAAATCGACAGCATCATAGTCAGCGTCCAGCGATAAATCTGGATATGCGGCGACAATGGTCTCGCGCGTGTTGTTTGATCGGTCATTCGATAGCTCCCAAAGCTCGACCCCCTCAATCGGTGAGGGATAGCTCACGAGTATACACGCAAAAATGCGGAAAATGCCAAACCTCAAATCGCGCCATGCTGTCGCACGATAAAAACCTATCCGCGCGCCATATAGACCCAGATATCCAGCTCCAAAATCACTTCCGCCAGACGTTTGCCGTCGCCATCGAGATGCGGAAACTCGGCTATATCCAAGCCTTTGCGGCCTTTTATCATAATCTGGCGCAACCGCAGGGCGCCCACATCGGGGCGCGTTTCAAAGCTGGCTTTGTCGAGAACCTCAGACCAGCCATAAATCGTATCGCCTGCAAAAGCCGGCGCCGCATGCGTGCCGCCATTTAACGCCGCCATGGCGCCAGCGTTTTCAAAGCCGTTAAACCGCATGGCCGTGGCGTGAGATATAATGTGGCCGCCGTAAATCAGCCGCTGGCCAAAGCGGCTGTCGGCTTGCAATTGCGCGTCGAAATGCACTTCGGCGGTGTTTTGATAGGCGCGCGTCGCCATCATATGCTCGGCGTCCTCTAGGGTGACGCCGCCGCCATGGGCGATTTTTTCGCCGACCTCAAAATTTTCCCAAAGGCGGGGACTGCCCGCCGATTTGGTTTCCCAAGCGCTATACCTGGCTTGCGGGACGCGCAGCTGTGAGGGTGCCACATGGGGCGCGATGTCTGGCCAAACCGGGTCGGGCGCGGGCGCGTCGGCGTTGCGTTTTTTCACCATCACCCAGCGCACATAAGACAGAACCTCCGCCCCCTGCTGATTGACCCCGCGCGTGCGCACCATGACGATACCGGTTTCGCCGCTTTTGTTTTCGCGCAAGCCAATGACTTGCGAGCTGGCCGACAAAGTATCGCCCGCAAAAACCGGCGCCCCGAAAAGGCCTTCGCCATAGCCCAAATTGGCCAGCGCATGGCGCGAGACATCGGGTACGGTTTTGCCAAAGACAATATGAAACACCAGCCAATCTTCCAACGGGCGCGCGGGGTGCCCAAGCTGTTGCGCGAAAGGCGTAGAAGACGCCAAAGGATTGCGCCCGCCATAAAGGGCTTGATAGAGCGCGCCATCGCCATCGCTAAGCGTGCGCGGCGTGGCATGTGCCAGCGTCTCGCCTAGGGTAAAGTCTTCAAAAAATCGTCCGTCGGGGAAATAGCTTTGGGTCATGCGCTGATGATAAAGATTTAGCTTCGAGACGCAATCGCTTCTGCAATCTCTAGCGTGCGGGCGGCGATATCGCGGTGCAATAATTCGGTCATTTTGCCGTCGACTTTCAACACGCCTTTGCCGGCATTTTCAGGGTCGGCAAAAGCGGCAACAATTTTGCGCGCTTGCTCGACTTCCTCGTCACTCGGCCCAAAGGCGGCATGGCATAGCGCCAATTGGCTGGGGTGGATCAGCGTCTTGCCATCAAACCCCATATCGGCGCCCTGCTGGCATTCGGCTTCAAAGCCTGCCGCATCGGAAATATGATTATAGACGCCGTCCAATAGGGTCAGGCCGAATTGGCGCGCCGCCAATAAAGACAGCGTGAGAGACGCCAACAGAGGCGCACGACCTGGCACAAGGCGCGCGCGCATTTCTTTGGCCAAATCATTGGTGCCCATCACAAAAGTGGTCAAGCGCGTGGTTTGCGCGCAAGCCGCCAAAGCTTGCAGATTGAAAATCGCTTGCGGCGTTTCAATCATAATCCATAAATCGCAAGAGCTCGGTATGGCTTTTTGCAAAGCCGCAATTTCTTCGGGCGTCGAGACTTTCGGCGCCAAAATAGCATCGGGGATTTTATCGTCGGGCAGATTATGCAGCGCCGTTAAATCCTCCGCCCCCCACGGCGTATCCAAAGCATTGATGCGGACAATCGTCTCGCTGGCGCCATAATTGCCCTCGCGCAAAGCAGCACAGACCAGCTCGCGCGCCTCGGCTTTGGCTTCGGGCGCCACCGCATCTTCTAAATCTAGCAGCAGGCAATCGGCATCTAGCGTGCGGGCTTTTTCCAACGCGCGCGCATTGGCCCCCGGCATATAAAGGGCGGAGCGGCGAGGCCGAATGGAGGCTGTGGATGTCATAGGTAAATTCCCGTGCAGTCAGAGGCTAAGCAGATGTATAGTGAGCAGATTACTGATTTTAGAGTAAGGAACAAGATGAAGCGTAACCCCATCGTGTTGGTTATTTCGAGCCAAGTCGTCAGCGGCCAAGTTGGCCTCAAAGCCATGCTGCCCGCTTTTCGCGCTTTGGAGCTGGAAACTGTAACCCTTCCGACCACTTTATTGGCCGCGCATCCAGCGGCGTTTCCCAAACATGGCACGCCTGCGGGCGGCGCTTTGCCGGCCAGCCAAATGCTCGAAATGGTCGATTGGTTGCTCGACGCGGGCGCTTTGCAAAATTGTGCCGCCATCGTAACGGGCTATTTGCCAAGCCCCGAACATGTGGCCGCCGCCGCCCAAATTGTGCAGCGCTTGAAAGCGCGCAATCCAGATACTATTTTTGCCTGCGACCCTATTTGCGGCGACAATGGACGCCTCTATTTACCCCAAGCCGTGGTCGACAGCCTAAAGCAATCGCTGCTGCCATTGGCCGATATTGCAACACCCAACCTATTCGAGCTTTCCCAGCTCAGCGCCCTATCGCCGCTGGACGACACGAGGCAAACCATCGAGGCGGCGCGCGCGCTCGGCGTGGCGCAAGTGCTGGTCACCTCGGCACCCGCGCAAGAGGATGGGCGCATCGCTATTTTGCGCGTGCAAGGCGATGCGGTTTTGCGCTGCGAAACCGCCCGCGCCCCCAAAGCCCCCCATGGCATGGGGGATTTATTTTCCGCGCTTTATTTGGGTCTATCGTTAAAAGGCGAGCCGAAAGCTTTGGGCGTGGCTTGTGCCACATTGGCGCAAATCGCCAACCGCAATTTGGAGGCAACACAATTGCCCCACGGGCCGGTAAACCTTGCGCCCGCCGCCATTCAAGAAAAAATAAATCTCTAAGCGTCGAGCGTGACGCGGCTTTTTGTTAGATGTTTTTGCGTCAGCAGCTCAGCAATTTGAACCGCGTTTAGCGCCGCACCTTTGCGCAAATTATCCGACACCACCCAAATCGACAGTCCATGTTCGACCGTCGGGTCGACGCGCAAACGCGAGACGAAAGTCTCGTAATCGCCCACGCATTCGATGGGCGTTACATAGCCGTCATCTTCGCGACGATCGACCACCAACACGCCGTCTGCGGCCTCGAGGGCATCATAGGCTTGGGTTTCGGAAATCTCGCTTTCAAACTCAATGGTCACCGCTTCCGAATGGCCGACAAAAACCGGCACTCGCACGCACGTCACCGCCATGGCGATATCCGGGTCGAGAATTTTTTGCGTCTCCACCTTCATTTTCCATTCTTCTTTGGTGCTGCCACCCTTCATAAATTCATCGATATGCGGGATGACATTAAAGGCAATCTGCTTGGTAAAATTCTCGCGCTTCAGCTCGTCATTCACAAATACCGCGCGGGTTTGGGTGAATAATTCATCCATCGCCGACGCACCCGCGCCCGACACCGATTGATAGGTCGAGACCACAAGGCGTTTGATTTTGGCCACATCGTGCAAAGGCTTTAGCGCCACCATCAATTGCGTTGTCGAGCAATTGGGATTGGCAATAATATTGCGGTTGGTATAGCCCGCCAGCGCCTCTGGATTGACTTCTGGCACAATCAAAGGCACATCGTCTTCCATCCGATAAAGCGAGGAATTATCAATGACAATGCAGCCTGCCTTTGCCGCTTTGGGCGCATATTCTTGGGTCGGGCCAGAGCCACAGGCGAACAAAGCAATATCGGCTTGGGAAAAATCGTAAAATTCCAAAGCTTGGGCTTTCAGGGTGCGGTCGCCAAAACTGACTTCCTTGCCTTGGCTTTTGCGCGAGGCCACACAGTCCAGACGCGCCAGCGGAAACTTGCGCTCGTCTAGAATATTGAGAATCTCGCGACCGACATTTCCGGTCGCGCCAACCACCGCGACAACATAAGACATATTATTTTCCCAATTCTGTGAGCGCCGCCAAAACAGCATCGCCCATGCCGGACGTGCCAACTTCTTGGCACCCCGCTTGCATAATGTCGCCCGTGCGAACGCCTTTGTCCAACACATGGGTAACGGCATTTTCTAACAAATCCGCATCCTCGCCGCGCTCAAACGTATAGCGCAGCGCCATGGCGAAACTCATAATCGAGGCAATCGGATTGGCCTTTCCCTGACCCGCAATATCGGGCGCCGAACCATGCACCGGCTCGTATAAAGATTTCGACCGACCCGTGGTCGCATTGGGCGCGCCCAGCGACGCCGAAGGCAACATGCCCAGCGAGCCCGTCAACATGGCCGCGATATCGGACAGAATATCGCCAAACAAATTATCGGTGACCAGCACATCATATTGCTTGGGATTGCGCACCAATTGCATGGCGCAATTATCGGCCAACACGTGTTCGAGTTGCAATTCAGGAAACTCGGAAGTGATGGTTTTGGTCACTTCTTCGTTCCACAAGAGACCCGATTCCATGACATTGCGCTTCTCCGAAGAGGCCAACCGCTTGCCGCGTTTCATCGCCAAATCGCCGGCCACGCGCGCGATGCGCTCAATCTCATAGGTTTCGTAAACTTGCGTATTGACGCCGCGACGCTGGCCATTGCCAAGGTCTTCAATGCCGCGCGGTTCGCCAAAGTAAACCCCGCCCGTCAGCTCGCGCACAATCATAATGTCGAGGCCTTCAACCAATTCGCGCTTCAAAGAAGACGCATCGGCAAGGGCTGGAAAGCAAATCGCAGGGCGCAAATTGGCAAATAATCCCATGTCGGAGCGCAACCGCAAAAGGCCGGCTTCGGGGCGCGCTTCATAGGCGACATTGTCCCACTGTGGGCCGCCCACGGCGCCGAATAAAACCGCATCCGACTGCATGGCTTTTTCCATCGCCGCATCGGAAATGGCCGCGCCATGCACATCATAAGCGGCGCCGCCGACGAGGTCTTCGTCGAGGGTCACTTGAAAGCCGCGCGCCTCGCCGAACCAATCGATGATGCGGCGCACTTCGCCCATTACTTCAGGGCCAATGCCGTCGCCTGGCAAGATGAGAATATTTTCCATGTTTAAATCCTTACTGGTGGCTCTAGCGCCAATACTTTTTTAGCGCCAAGACTTCCTCTAGCGCCAAGGCTGTTCAGCCAAATCGGTTTCATAGGCGTCGATGGCATCGCCTTTTTGCAGCGTCAGGCCAATATCGTCGAGGCCTTCGAGCAGGCATTTTTTGCGGAAGGCATCGACTTCAAAAGCAATCGCGCCGCCATCGGGGCCTTGAATGGTTTGGCTTTCCAAATCAATCGTCACTGTGGCATTGGCGCCGCGTTTGGCGTCTTCCATCAATTTATCGACATCGGCTTGCGGCAGAACAATCGGCAAAATGCCGTTCTTGAAGCAATTATTGTAAAAAATATCGGCGAAACTCGTCGAGATGACGCAGCGGATACCAAAATCCAACAGCGCCCAAGGCGCATGTTCGCGGCTCGAGCCACAGCCGAAATTATCGCCAGCCACCAAAACTTCCGCCTCGCGATAGGCCGCTTGGTTCAGCACGAAATCAGCGACTTCTTGGCCGTCGGGCGTATAGCGCATTTCGTCGAACAGGTTTTTGCCCAAGCCAGAACGCTGGATGGTTTTCAAAAACTGTTTTGGAATAATCATATCCGTATCGACATTTAAAATATCCAGCGGCGCGGCAATCCCGGTCAATTGATTGAACTTTTTCATGGGTTAGCCCTCCGCTTTCAGATTACGAATATCGGTGAAGTGACCCGTCACGGCAGCGGCGGCTGCCATTTCTGGCGACACCAAATGGGTGCGTCCACCGCGCCCTTGGCGACCTTCAAAATTGCGATTGGAGGTCGACGCACAACGCTCGCCCGGTTGCAATTTATCGGCATTCATCGCCAGACACATCGAGCAGCCCGGCTCGCGCCATTCAAAACCTGCCTCGATGAAAATCTTATCCAGACCTTCTTCTTCGGCCTGCAATTTGATGAGACCCGAGCCCGGCACAACCATGGCCGAGACGCTGTCCACCACGGTTTTGCCTTTGGCAATGGCGGCCGCGGCGCGCAAATCTTCGATGCGGCTATTGGTGCAAGAGCCGATGAACACGCGGTCGATGGCGACTTCTTGCATCGGCGTGCCTGCGGTCAGACCCATATAGTCGAGCGCGCGCTCGGTGGATTTGCGCCGCGCTTCATCTTTAATCTCAGCCGGATTTGGCACCGCGCCATCGATGGAAATAACATCTTGCGGGCTGGTTCCCCAAGTCACCAGAGGCGGCAAGTCAGAGGCATCCATGGTAATTTCTTTATCAAAAACCGCATCCGCATCGGAAGCCAGCGTGCGCCAATAGGCCACCGCTTTATCCCAATCCGCCCCTTGGGGCGCTTTGGCGCGGCCTTCGAGGAAGGCGTAAGTTTTCTCGTCCGGAGCCACAAGACCTGCGCGCGCGCCAGCCTCGATGGACATATTGCACAAAGTCATGCGGCCTTCGATGGAGAGGGCTTCAATCGCGGGGCCTGCATATTCCAGCACATAGCCCGTGCCACCCGCCGTGCCAATCTCGCCGATAATGGCCAGCGCGATATCTTTGGCGGTGATGTAATCTGGTGCCTCGCCTACCACATTGATGCGGAAGTTTTTGGCTTTCGATTGGATGAGCGTTTGGGTGGCCAGCACATGTTCCACTTCGGATGTGCCAATGCCATGCGCCAAAGCGCCAAACGCGCCATGGGTGGAAGTGTGGCTATCGCCGCAAACAATGGTCAGCCCGGGCAAGGTAAAGCCTTGCTCGGGGCCCGTCACATGCACGATGCCTTGGCGGATGTCATCCATGGCGACATATTCGAGACCAAACTCGGCGCAATTTTTTTCCAAAGTCTGGATTTGCAATTTGCTTTCCGGATCTTCAATCGCGTCGACCCCGCCCGTGCGGTCGGTGGTCGGAATATTGTGGTCGGCCAGAGCCAGTACTTTGTGCGGCGCGCGCACTTTGCGCCCGCTCATCCGCAAGCCTTCGAAAGCTTGGGGGCTGGTAACTTCATGCACCAAATGGCGGTCGATATAAAGCAAGCAGTTTCCGTCTGCTTGCTCATCTACCATATGAGCATTCCAAATTTTGTCATAAAGCGTGGTCCCGGTCATATAACGTCTGCCTTTATTTTTTACGAGGGCTGCCTTCCCCCCGCCCCAAAGAATTTGGGGAATGAATGGAGTTCGCGGCTCTCGAAAGAAATCTTAGGCGTCTGTGTCGACGCTAGGAGCCTCCTTGGCCGCTGTTTTTGGTGTGGTTTTTGCGTCTGCCTTGGTGGATTTCAAGCGACGCTCGGTAATTCGAGCGGCTTTACCCGTCAGGCCACGCAGATAATACAGTTTCGCACGACGCACACGACCGCGGCGAACCAAGTCGATGCTGTCTACCAGCGGAGAGTAAATTGGGAAAACCCGTTCCACACCCTCGCCGTAAGAAATTTTACGCACGGTGAAATTTTCATTCAAGCCTCCGCCCGCGCGCGCAATGCACACGCCTTCAAAAGCCTGAATACGCTCGCGCGAACCTTCGATTACTTTTACATTCACTTTGACTGTGTCGCCAGGTTGGAAATCCGGTACGGATTTCTCGGCGGTCAATTCAGCCATGTGTTCGCGTTCTAATTCTTCAATAACATTCATTTGCGTCACCATTTGCGCGGGTTTCGATGCGACACTTGTCTCATCGGATGGGGGGATTTACCATGGCTTTAGGGTTGTGTCACCCCTTTTCGGGCGATTTCCCATTGTTTTTTCACTTTTTAGACGACTTGTCGTTTGGCAGTAAATCGGGGCGTCGGTCTCGGGTTATCTCCAGCGCGCGTTGTCGGCGCCATTTATCTAGTTTTTCATGGTCGCCAGAGGTCACAACTTCGGGAATTTCCATCCCCTCCCAGACTTGCGGGCGGGTATAGTGGGGATGCTCTAACAGACCGCCAGATTGCGCCGAAAAACTCTCTTCAAAGCCGCTTTCCACTTTGCCCATCACGCCCGGCAAGAGCCGAATAATACTGTCCAACATCGCCAAAGCGGCAGGTTCGCCGCCCGAGAGAATATAATCGCCAAGCGAAACTTCTAACGGCGCGCGCGCCTCGATAAAGCGCTCGTCTATGCCCTCATAGCGATTGCAAAAGAAAATCGCGCCGGCGCCTTCGGCCAGCTCTTGGGCTAATGCTTGCGACCAAGGCACGCCGCGTGGGCTGGGCAGAAGCACCGGCAAATCATGCTGCGCCGCCACTTTATCTAGAGCCGACGCCGCCACATCGGCGCGCATCACCATGCCAGCGCCGCCGCCAGCAGGCGTATCGTCGATGTTTTTATGTTTGCCTTGACCATGTTCGCGCACATCATGGGTGGTCAAAGACCACAGCCCGTCTTCTTGCGCCCGACCCGCCAGACTTTCGCCCAGAGAGCCCGGAAACATGGCCGGGAAGCCGGTAATCACATGCGCGTTCCAGCTCATTCGACCTCTCCCGTTTCTTGCAAAGCGGCGTCCTCGGGCGCGGCTTCGGTTTCTTGCGGCGGCACAAGCGTTAACTGCCCGCCCGCCATATCCACCTGCGGCACCACTTGTTTGGTGAACGGGTAAAACGAGCCGTTAATCTCTAATAAATCGCCCGCGCCAAAATTATGCACGGCCGTCACATCGCCCAAACGCTCGCCCTCGGCGCTAACCACTTTAAGGCCGATGAGGTCGGCATAATAAAAGTCATCCTCTTGCGCCAATTTGGGCAATTGCTCGCGCGAGACGTATAGCTCGACGCCGCGCAAAGCCAAGGCCGCATCGCGGTCATCGACGCCTTTCAGCGTCACGCGGGCGCTTTCCGCTTTGCCTTTTTCGGCCTTGCAGGAAGTCAAAACAAAGACCCGCTCGCCGAGCTTATCGGTGAGCGGGCCATAGGCCGCGATATCTTGCGGCGATTGCGTGAAGGTTCGCACCTTCATAGCGCCGCGCACCCCATGCGGAGCCCCGACCACGCCCAAACAAACGAGCGCATCGGGTGTCGCTGGAGCGCGCGATGCCAATTAAGCGTCTTTTTGGGAAGCCTCAGCAGCTTCTTCAGCTGGAGCTTCTTCAACAGGAGGTTCTTCCGCAGCAGCTTCCTCAGCAGGGGCTTCTTCGGCTGGAGCTTCCTCGACTGGGGCTTCTTCAGCAGCAGCTTCTTCCGCAGGAGCTTCTTCGGCTGGAGCTTCCTCGACTGGGGCTTCTTCAGCAGCAGCTTCTTCCGCAGGAGCTTCTTCGGCTGGCGCTTCCTCGGCTGGGGCTTCCTCGGCAGGGGCTTCTTCCGCAGGCGCGGCGGCAGCAGCGGCGGCTTCGGCGGCGGCTTCTTCGGCGGCAGCTTTGGCAGCTTCTTCCGCTTCTTTTTGAGCTTCTATGCGCTCAAGGGCTTTTTGGCCAGGCTTGCCTTTATTTGGATTGTTGCGCTCTTCGCGCTTCCAAAGGCCAACATCTTGCAAGAAACGCGACACGCGGTCGGAAGGCTTGGCGCCTTGCTCGAGCCAATGTTTGGCGCGATCGGCGTCTAGCACAACGCGCTCGCCGCCGTCTTTGGGCAGCAACGGATTATACGTGCCGAGTTTTTCAATATAACGACCATCGCGCGGCATACGGCTATCGGCCACCACGATGCGATAGAAGGGACGCTTTTTAGAGCCGCCACGCGACATACGAATTTTCAAAGCCATTTTTAGTTCCTTTCAACGAACAATAATTAGTCAATTTGCTTATAGCCGACCCCTGTCGGGGCGAGCCTCGTGTCTCTATTTCTTTTTCGGGGGAAGCCCCAAACCTTTTAAAAAATCTGGCGGCGCACTCGCCCCACCCAATTTGGTTAAATCTGGCAGCGACCCAGACCCTTTCGCGGGGCCTTGTTGAGCCGCCATGTTTTGCATATCGGTCAAGCTCGGCATATCGGGCATTTGGCCACCCGCTCCCATGCCGCCCATTCCGCCCATGCCACCCATGCCACCCAGCATGCCGGCCAGACCTTTCATGCCGCCTTTGCCCAATTTCTTCATCATGTCGGCCATCTGCCGATGCATTTTGATGATTTTATTGACGTCCTGCACGCTCGTGCCAGACCCCGCCGCGACGCGTTTTTTGCGACTGGCGTTCAGCAGTTTCGGGTTTTCCCGCTCGCCCAAAGTCATCGACGAGACAATCGCTGCTTGGCGCAGCAATTCGCGCTCATCCATGCCCATGGCGGCGACTTGTTTTTTCATTTTGCCCATGCCCGGCAACATGCCCAAAACGCCCGACATGCCGCCCATGCGCTGCATTTGCAACAATTGCTCGGCCATATCGTCCAGCGTGAACAAGCCTTTTTTCATGCGCGCTGCCATTTTATCGGCTTTTTCGGCATCCATGGTTTCGGCGGCTTTTTCTACCAATCCGACGACATCGCCCATGCCCAAAATGCGATTGGCTACGCGGGTTGGGTCAAAGACTTCTAATTTATCGATGGCTTCGCCGACGCCCAAAAACTTAATCGGCACGCCCGTCACATAGCGCATCGACAAAGCCGCGCCGCCTCGGCCATCGCCATCGGCGCGGGTCAAAACAATACCGCTCAAGGAAACCCGCGCGCCAAATTGCGCCGCAATGGTGACCGCCTCTTGGCCGGTCAGACTATCGGCGACCAGCAAAACTTCTTTCGGCGCGGCCGCCGCTTCAATCGCGGCCATTTCGCCCATCAGGGCTTCATCGACATTGGTGCGCCCTGCGGTATCGAGCATCACCACATCAAAGCCGCCCAGCTTGCCGGCTTGCACGGCGCGTTTGGCGATATCGACCGGCGATTGCCCGTCGACGATGGGCAGGGTTTCGACGTCAATTTGCTGCCCCAAGACTTGCAATTGCTGCATGGCGGCGGGGCGTTGCGTATCCAGCGAGGCCATCAGCACTTTACGTTTTTCTTGTCGTTTCTCTGGCGTGGCGCCCGAGCCGATGAATTTCGCTAATTTGGCGGTCGAGGTGGTCTTACCCGAACCTTGCAGACCCACCATCATCATGACGACAGGCGGCACGGCATCGAAGGCGAGCGGCTCAGCCGCGCCCAGCATTTCGACGAGGCCATCATTGACGATTTTGACCATTTGCTGGCCCGGCGTCACCGATTTTAAAACCTGCGCGCCAATCGCGGCGGGGCGCACGCTCTCGAGGAAGGCACGCGCCACGGGCAAAGCCACATCGGCTTCCAAAAGCGCGGTGCGAATTTCATCCAGCGCGGCGTCGACGTCTTTTTCAGACAACGCCCCACGGCCGCGTAAGCGGTCGAATATCGAACCTAAATTTTCGCTCAGCGTGTCAAACATGCGTTTCGCGTTTTGCCTCAACCAAAATTGCACCCGCGGGCAAAGCTTGCTGGCGGGTGGCGACCTTGTCCCATTGGACGAAGACCAAAATAAATATCGCTTCTGTTCAGAAGTGGCGTCAACTTAGGCAGACAAGGCGGGTAAGTCAAGCGTCTGGTGTTTGCGCGGCGGAACGCTTATATAAAGGCCATGAGTAATGAAACCGAAATCGCTTTTAGCAAAATGAACGGCCTCGGCAATAGTTTCGTGGTTATTGACGCCCGTGAGCATCCGCTAAGCCTCACAGGCGAAGACGTGCGTGCGCTTGCCGACGCGTCGAACGAAACCACCAAAGGCTGCGACCAAGTGCTGGTTATCCATCCCTCGCGTGAGGGCAATGAGAAAGCTGTTTTCATGCAGATTTTCAATGCAGACGGCGGCGAGGTTGAGGCGTGTGGCAATGGCGCGCGCGCGGTAGCGGCTTTTCTGGGGCGCAATGGACGACCTGAAGTCACTTTAGAAACATTGGGCGGCAATTTGCTCTGCCAAAGTGTCGAGGCGGGCGGGTTTACTTCAACCGCCCATATTACAATGCCACCGCCAAAATTCGGATGGCGAGATATTCCGTTAGCCCAAGAGCATGAAGATACAGAAAAAGTTCGGCTACTCTCTGATTTGCCGCTAGCCTTTATGGTCAATGTCGGCAACCCCCATGCGGTGATGTTTGTTACTGAGGATAAAGATGTTGATGAAATGGCCAGAGAATATGGCGCGGCGTTGGAATGCGACCCTAGATTCCCAGAGCGTGCCAATATCACTTTCGCGCGTATTGATGAAAACGGCATACATATTGCTACGTGGGAACGCGGGGCGGGATTAACCTTGGCCTGCGGCACGGCAGCGTGCGCGGTGGGCATCGCTGCCTTTAAGCGCCAGAAATATCAAGCTCCTGGCCAGGGTCAGTTCATCATTTACCCGCCATTCAGCCGAAAAAGAGAGAGTGCGCATGTTCGTGCAGCAGCGTTACAAAGATTGCTTGTCGGCTTTGGGGCTGAATCAGAAATAACCCTCGCTGGCCTCGTCGAATTTGAATTTTCAGGCGAGCTAACCCTATGACCTCGCCAGACGTCAAAGTCGAAAATTTTGGCTGCCGCCTGAACGCGCTTGAAGGCGATAGCGTGCAAGCTTTTGCGCAAGCTGCGGGCCTGCAAAACACCACCATCATCAATGGCTGCGCCGTCACCGGCGAGGCCATGCGCCAAGCCCGCCAAGCCGCGCGCAAAGCCAAACGCGCCAATCCAGACGCAACCGTCATCGTGACCGGATGCGCAGCGCAAACCGATGCCGAGCAATTTATCGCCATGCCCGAGGTCGACCGCGTGATCGGCAATGAAGAAAAATTGCGCGCCGAGTCTTATCAAACCCAAACCACCCCAGCCCATTCGGTCAGCGATATTATGGCTTTGGCGCAGGCAACCCCCCTGCCGCCAACGCCGCAAAGCGCCCGCTCGCGCGCTTTCGTGCAAGTGCAAACCGGCTGCGACCATCGCTGCACGTTTTGCATTATCCCTTTCGGGCGCGGCAACTCGCGCTCTGTGCCTATCGATGATGTGGTGGCGCGCTGCCAGCTTTTGGTCGAACAGGGGCATAAAGAAATTGTTCTTACGGGCGTCGATGTCACGTCTTATGGGCCCGATATTGGCGAGGCGGGGCTGGGCGCTTTGGTGCGATCCATCCTCGACCAAGTGCCACAGCTACCCCGCTTGCGCCTTTCCTCCATCGACGCGGTGGAAATAGATGCCAATCTTTTGGACATGGTCATCGCCGAGCCGCGCCTGATGCCGCATTTGCATTTATCTTTGCAGGCGGGCGACAATATGATTTTAAAGCGGATGAAACGCCGCCATACGCGCGAAGAAGCCATTGCTTTTTGCGCCAAGCTAAAACACGCACGCCCCGACATTGCCTTTGGCGCCGATTTAATCGCGGGCTTTCCGACCGAGACCGAGGCGATGTTTGAAAATTCGATACAACTCGTCGAGCAATGCGAGCTGACCTGGCTGCATGTGTTTCCCTATTCGCCGCGCCCCGATACGCCAGCCGCGCGCATGCCGCAATTGGATGGCCCGACCATTAAGGCGCGCGCCGCCGCTTTGCGCCAAGCTGGCGACGCCCAACGCCAACGCTGGCTCGAGGCGCAACTTGGCCAGACGCTTTCGGTCTTGGTCGAGAAACAGGGCGAGACCAGAAGCGAGGGCCGCAGTGGCAATTTCGCTCGCGTGCAACTGCCCTCTCAATATCGCGCCGGCGAGCTGGTATCGCTGCGCGTATCTGGCCACGATGGGCTGATGCTAAGCGGAGATGTTTTATGAGTGGGTTTTTTGCCTCGCTAAAATCGGGGCTAACCAAGTCTAGCAAAGCTTTGGGCGATAGCCTGTCGTTTTTGGGCGGCAAAAAACTATCGGCCAGCCAATTGGGCGACTTGGAAGATGCGCTGATTATGGCCGACCTTGGCGTGGCCACGGCGGCCAAGATTGTCGAAAATTTGCGCGCCCGGCGCGACTTGGCCGAGCTGGACGAAGCGGGATTGCGCGAGGCTTTGGCTGGCGAAATTGGCACGCTTTTGGCGCCCTCGCAAAAAACCTTTGCGCTGCCCGACACCAAACCAGCGGTTATTTTAATGAGCGGCGTCAATGGCGCGGGCAAAACCACGACGATTGGCAAATTGGCGAAGAAATTTATCGCCGAGGGCAAAACCGTCATGCTGGCGGCAGGCGATACGTTTCGCGCGGCGGCGGGCGAGCAATTGCAAGTCTGGGGCGAGCGCGCGGGCGTTGCTGTGGTCTCGGGCGCGCCAGGCGTCGATGCGGCCGCACTATCCTATCAAGCGCTGGAACGCGCCAAAGCCGGGGGCATAGACGTCTTGATGATTGATACGGCAGGGCGCTTGCAATCGAACGATACCTTGATGGCCGAGTTGGAAAAAATCATCCGCGTGATTGGCAAGCTAGACGACACAGCCCCGCACGAAAGCCTTTTGGTTTTAGATGCGACGACCGGCCAAAATGCGCTGACCCAAGCGGAAGCGTTTTTAAAACGCGCCAATGTCTCGGGGCTGATTATGACCAAACTCGATGGCACAGCGCGCGGTGGCGGGCTGGTGGCCATTTCGCAAAAATTACAATTGCCGATTTATTTCATCGGCGTGGGCGAACACGCAGAGGATTTGCAAAACTTTGAAGCAGAGCCATTTGCTCGCGCACTAACCGGAGCTAACGGGGAGACCAGCTAATGGCGGGATGGCGTAAAATTATCGAAGAGTTTGCCCCACTGGCGACGTTTTTTGTCTTAAATGCGCGCGGCGCCGAATGGTTCGACCGCCCCGAAAGCGAGAGCCTGTTCATCGCCACGGCGGGCTTTATGGTGGCCATGGCCGTTGCCCTTGGCTCGACCTATGCGCGCGGCGCCAAGCCGAATAATATGACTTTGGCCTCGGCGGGATTTATTTTCGTCTTTGGCGGCATCACTTTGTTTTTGCAAGATGAGACCTTCATCAAAATCAAGCCGACTTTGGTCTATATTCTATTCGCCAGTATTTTGGCTTTCGGGCTGATGCGCGGGCAGTCTTATTTGCAAAAACTCATGGGCGATATGTTGCCCATGGCGCCGGCTGGATGGATGGTTTTGACGCGGCGTTGGGCGGTGTTTTTTATTTTTCTGGCGGCGCTCAACGAGGGCGTCTGGCGCACACAAACGACCGATGTTTGGGTGAACTTTAAAGTCTTCGCTATTTTGCCGCTCACGTTCGTCTTTATGTTGATGCAAATGCCCCTGCTGAAAAAATATGGCGCTCTGCCCGCCGCCGAAGACGAGCCGAAACGCTAGTCTGATTTTTTATCGGCGGAGGCATAGCGCGCGCGCATCGCCTCAAAGCCTGGCGTATCGGCCCAATTTTCTGGCTCTGAAAACGGCGCGAAATTATCCAACTCGCGCGTTTCGTGCCAATGCTGCAAAGCATAATAGACCGCCGGAAACGCCAGTTCGTCCCACGGGATTTCTGCCCACTCCATCAGAGCCACTTCTTGGCTTTCGGGGCCCGCAGCAATATTGGGCGTGCGCAACACACCGCGATAAAACATCTGCACTTGGCTAATGCGCTCGACATTATAAATGCCGATGAGCGCGCCGGTTTCCACATCCGCGCCCGCCTCTTCCATGGCTTCGCGCGCCGCGCCTTGCGCTGTGGTTTCGCGCTGCTCCATGAAGCCCGCGGGCAAAGTCCAAAAGCCTTTGCGCGGTTCAATGGCGCGCCGACACATGAGAATTTTACCCTCCCATGTGGCCACCACGCCGGCGATGATTTTGGGGTTTACATAATCTATCAGCCCGCAGTGATTGCATATGTCGCGCTCAAAACTATCGTCTTTTGGCACGCGTTTGCCGAATGAAATTTCATGGCCGTAATCTTGCGATGTATCGCGAAAGGGCATGCTCTCTCCTACGAGTTCGGGGGGATGAAAAGGGGGCTGAAAGGGGGAGTGAAAAAAGGTAAAATCTTGGTTTCCAAAGCGCGCGCATCGAGCGGGCCCACGTGGCGATAAACAACGCGGCCTTGGCCATCCAAAACAAATGTTTCCGGCACACCATAGACGCCCAAATCCAATGCCACGCGCCCATTGGTGTCGGCGCCAATGGCGACATAGGGATTGCCCAAACGGCCTAAAAATCTTTGCGCGGCGGCCGGATTATCTTTGTAATTCAGCCCAAAAATCGGCACGCCTTGAGCGGCCAATTGCATCAGCGCGGGATGCTCGTCGCGGCACGGGCCGCACCAGCTCGCCCAAATATTCATCAAAACCGGACGCCCTTGCGTCAAATCGGCACTCGAAAACCCATCCCCTTGGCCGAGGCCAGGCAGTGAAAACGCGGGCAGGTTTTTGCCCTCATAGGCCGAAGGCAATCGCGACGGATCGCCCAAAAACAGACCGGCAAAAAACACCACGGCCAATCCCAAAGCGACCGCCAAAGGCGCAAACCGCCATAGCGAGGGGGGCGCGCTTTGGGTCATTGGCTGGCCGCAAGCTCGGCTTTCGCTTTGCGCCATTGCGCAAAACTACTCGCGATGAGCCAAGCCAAAGGCAAAAACGTCGCGCCATAACTTGCATATATATAAGTGTCATACATAGAAGCGGCCTCTCTAGTTTGCGCTCATGCGGCGAACCCGCAATTTTTGTCGCAAGATTTCCATCTGCATCCGCGTCAGCGTCAGGGCGAGAAACAGCGCCAGAAACGCTGCGCCCATAATCAGCAAAGGATATAGAAAATCCGCGTGCAAAGCAGACCGCGCCAAACGCGACACACTGGCTGGCTGATGCAAAGTGTTCCACCAATCGACGGAAAATTTTACAATCGGCACATTGATAAACCCAACAATCGCCAAAAGCGCTGCCGTGCGCGCGGCGCGGGTTGGCTCCTCAATGGCCTGCCAAATGGCGATATAGCCGAGGTAAACAAAAAGCAGCACCAACATAGACGTCAGCCGCGCATCCCAGACCCACCACGTGCCCCACATGGGTTGCCCCCAAAGGCTGCCCGTCACCAAAGCGATGAGCGTGAATGTGGCGCCCACAGGGGCGGCAGCGCGCGCCGCGACATGACCCAAGGGATGGCGAAAAATAAGCGCCGTGACGCTGGCGAAGAAAATAAAACTATAGCCAAATAAAGCCATCCAAGCGGCCGGCACATGGACGAACATAATTTTCACCGTCTCGCCTTGCTGATAATCCTCTGGCACATGCCAGGCGCGAAACAGCCCATAGGCCAAAAGCGCCGATGCCAAGATCCATAGCGGCGCATGCAGGCGCGCCGCCAGTTTCATAAACCGTGTGGGATTGGCATAAAACGCCGAGATATTTTCAAGTGCCTTTAGCATAGTCTCTCTTATAGCGGGTTCTGCGCTAGCGCACAGCGTTGCGTAACGCCGCAGCTATCGCGACGGGGGCGGCCAATAGGCTGGCGAGGCTCAATAGACCTAAAATTGCGAGCCGCGTCTCGTCTATCTCGCCTGCCAAAGCTTGTTGGCTGGCGCCTGCGCCAAAAATCATCACCGGCACATAAAACGGCAGGCTCAGCAAAACCGTCAGCAAGCCCCCACGGCGAACGCTCACCGCCAGACTTGCGCCAATACCGCCCAATAAAACCAACGCCGGACTGCCCGCCAACATGGCCAGCAAAAGCATCGGCAAATGAGCCGGCGCCAGATTTAACAAAAGCCCCGCCAAAGGCACCGCCAAAAGCAATGGCAGAACCAGCGCCATATAATGACCCAGCAATTTGCCAAGCACGACCAACTCAAGCGGCAAAGGCATAAGCATCATTTGGTCGAGCGAGCCGTCTTCATAGTCGGCCTGAAACAGCCGATCGAGCGAGGTCAAAAGCGCCATGATAAGCACCACCCATAAAAGCCCCGGCGCCAGCGCTTGCAAGAGCGCCAAGTCTGGCCCCAAACCAAATGGCATGAGGGTGACGCCGATAAATAAGAAGGCGAAAGCCAAAGTCGTATGTCCACCGCGCCACGCCAAAACCATATGCTGGCGGCAAATCGCCCAAAACACGCTCATGCGGGCGCCCCCAAAACGAGTTCTTTGGTGGCAAAAGCCAGAGGCATATGGCTGGAGGCCACAATCAGGCCGCCAGCCGCCAAATGCGCGCCTGCCAGCGTGTCGATGAGCTCTTGCCCCGCCGTATCGAGCGCCGTCATCGGCTCGTCGAGCAACCAAAGGGGGCGCGGCGCGAGGTATAATTTGGCCAGCGCAAGGCGGCGTCTTTGCCCCGCCGATAAATCGGCAACCTTTTGCCAAGCGCGGTTTTGTAAGCCCAAAAGCGGCAATAAATCTGTCGTCGTATCCGGTGCGCCCCAAAGCGCTGCGTCCAAAGCCAGCGTCTCGCCGACGCTGAGCGCGTTTTTTAAACCATCCGCATGGCCGATAAAATGCACCGCATTCGGCGGCGTATCGCCAAAGGAAATCGTGCCTGCGGCCAGCGGAAGAAAACCCGCAATTTGGCGCAATAAAGAAGTTTTGCCGCTGCCATTGGCACCATAAAGCGCCAGCGCCTCGCCCGCCTTTAGGGTTTGCGAAACCCCCTCAAACAGCAGCCTTAGCCCACGCGAACACGCCAGACTTTCCAGCTTCAAAAAAGCCGGTTCTGGGTAAGCATTTGGCAGAAAAAATTTTTGCGGCTTCGCCATAGTATTTTCGGTCATACTTCTTTATAACGCAGATGCCTGCCGAAGAGAGCAGGGTTTACTTTTTGAGACTATTGCAGGAGCGCGACCTATGCCACAAGGAAAAAAGGCACAAGCCAAAAAGCCACAAGTGAAATCAGTCAAAAACACCGAACAGCATCCGGATAGTTTTAAATCCCGCAAAGTGCTGAAAGTTGGCAATAAGTCCTACGTTTATTTCAGCCTGAAAGCGGCCGAAAAAAATGGCTTGAAGGGCATTTCCAAACTCCCGAATTCGATGAAAGTTCTGCTGGAAAACCTGTTGCGCCATGAAGACGGTCGCACGGTGAACGCAGACGACATCAAGGCCGTGCAGCAATGGATGACCAAACGCAAATCAACCCGTGAGATTGCCTATCGTCCCGCCCGCGTGTTGATGCAAGACTTTACCGGCGTTCCCGCCGTTGTCGATTTGGCAACCATGCGCAACGCCATGCAAGAAATGGGCGGCAACGCCAAAAAGATTAACCCGCTGACCCCCGTCGATTTGGTCATTGACCATTCGGTCATGGTCGATACGTTCGGCAATAATGGCGCGTTGAAAACCAATGTGGATTTGGAATATTCGCGCAATGGCGAACGCTATGAGTTCCTACGTTGGGGCAGCCAAGCGTTTGAAAACTTCCGCGTGGTACCGCCCGGAATGGGCATTTGCCACCAAGTGAACCTCGAGCATTTGGCTCAAACCGTATGGACCAAACGCGAGCGCGTGAACGGAAAATCGGTTGAAGTGGCCTATCCAGATACGCTAGTTGGCACCGATAGCCACACCACGATGGTCAACGGCATGGCCGTTCTTGGCTGGGGTGTGGGCGGCATTGAAGCGGAAGCGGCCATGCTCGGCCAGCCCGTTACCATGTTGTTGCCAGAAGTGGTTGGCTTCAAGCTGACCGGAAAAGTGCCAGAAGGCGCCACCGCCACGGATTTGGTTTTGACCATTGTGGAAATGCTGCGCCAAAAAGGTGTGGTTGGTAAATTCGTCGAATTTTATGGCCCAGGCCTCGAAAGCCTCTCGCTGGAAGACCAAGCCACGATCGCCAATATGGCGCCCGAATATGGCGCCACCTGCGGCTTCTTCCCGGTCGATAAAGACACGCTGGCTTACTTAAAAGCCACAGGCCGCAAGAAAGCCCGCATCGATTTGGTAGAGAAATATTCCAAAGCCCAAGGCATGTTCCGCACCAAAGCTTCGGCTGACCCTGTGTTTACCTCGACCCTTGATTTGGATTTGAAAACCGTGCGCCCAAGTCTGGCTGGCCCGAAACGCCCGCAAGACCGCGTGCTTTTGGAAGACATGGTCGGCGGCTTTAAAACCGCGCTGAAAGACCAAGGCGTGAGCGTCAAGGCTTCGGCCAAACGCGTGCCCGTGAAAGGCGCCAAACACGACCTCGGCAATGGCGATGTGGTGATTGCCGCGATTACCTCTTGCACCAATACCTCCAACCCAAGCGTTATGCTGGGCGCGGGTCTGGTGGCACGCAATGCCGCCAAATTGGGCTTGAGCGTCAAACCATGGGTGAAAACCTCGCTGGCACCTGGCAGCCAAGTGGTAACCGAATATTTGAAAAAAGCCGGCCTGCAAAAAGACCTCAATAAATTGGGGTTCAACCTCGTCGGATATGGTTGCACCACATGTATCGGTAACTCGGGCCCACTTGCCCCCGCCATCTCGGAAGCGGTTGCCAAAAACGATTTGGTTGTGACTTCCGTGCTGTCTGGTAACCGTAACTTCGAAGGCCGTGTGAGCCCCGATGTGCGTGCCAATTATCTAGCTTCGCCCATGCTGGTTGTGGCCTATGCCATTGCCGGTTCGGTGAATGTGAACTTGGCAACAGAGCCGCTCGGCATGGATAAAAAAGGCAATCCGGTTTATCTGAAAGATATCTGGCCTAGCAATAAAGAGATTTCTGAGACGGTTCGCTCTTGCGTGACGCCGGCCATGTTCCGCGAGCGTTATGCCGATGTGTTCAAAGGCGATACGGCTTGGCGCAAAGTGAAATCGCAATCGGGTCAGACGTTCGATTGGAATAAAAAATCGACTTACGTCCAGCGTCCAACTTTCTTTGACGGTCTGACCACCGAAGCCGTGGCCACCGATGGCAAAGGCGCGAGCATTGAAGGTGCGCGCATCTTGGCGCTCTTGGGCGACAGTATTACGACTGACCATATTTCCCCTGCTGGCTCCATCAAAGCCGATAGCCCAGCGGGTAAATATCTCAGCAAAAATAAAGTGAAGCCTTTGGATTATAATTCCTATGGCTCGCGCCGTGGCAACCATGAGATTATGATGCGCGGCACTTTTGCCAATATTCGCATTCGCAACCAAATGGCCCCCGGCACAGAAGGCGGCGTCACCAAACATCAGCCGTCTGGCAAAACCATGGCGATTTATGATGCGGCCGTCGAATATGCCATGAAGAAAACCCCTCTGGTGGTTTTCGCCGGCAAAGAATACGGCACTGGCTCCAGCCGCGACTGGGCCGCCAAAGGCACGCGCCTGCTTGGCGTGCAAGCCGTGGTGGCCGAGAGCTTTGAGCGTATTCACCGCTCGAACTTGGTCGGTATGGGCGTCGCTCCTTTGCAATTCATCGGCAAAGACAGCTGGGCCAGCTTGAAACTAAACGGCACAGAAACCATCAGCATTGAAGGCTTGGGCGGCAAAATTCGCCCGCGCGCCAAATATGAAATGGTGATTACCGATGCCAAGGGCAAGAAACGCACCGTGAAACTGCAAAGCCGTATCGATACAGCCGATGAGGTGGATTACTACCTCAATGGCGGTATTCTCCAATATGTGCTGCGCTCGCTGGCCGCTTAAAGCAAAAGCTGGGAAGGCCGACCTTAACGGCCTTCCAGCATCGCTTGGCTTGGCAATAAAATCGGGGCGCGATCGGCGCTAAAGCGCAACGCCCACCCTTTGTAACGCGCATTAATATCAGCGGCCAGAGAACGAACTTCGTCTCTGGCCGTTTTAGTTTGTCCAGAAACCCGCGCCACGCTGGCCGAAAGGCGCGACCAGATAACCGTCGCCGCCCCTAAGTTTTCATAGGTAATCACCAAGCCATTGGCATAGCGCAAGACCATCGGCTGGGCGCTGGCAAAATTAATCGCATCTGCGGTGGTAACATCATCGGGTTGCAAGGCGGTAAAGTCAGCCAGCCATTTGTCGCCGCCGCCCATCGACCAAGCGCTCGGGGTTACGCGCAGCAATTTAAATTTCTGCCCGCCTTTATTAAAAGACACGCTTTTTAAATCGGCGAGCGCATGGCGCGGCAGGGCGCGGTCGAGCCAAGCGGCCACATTAGGATTGCGAGGCAAACGCCCTCGCGCCAGCCAAGTTTGGTCGTCGCCCTCTTGGCGCGCATAGAATTGGCGCAATTCGGGGCCATAGGTTTTCACATCTTGTTTGGCTTCTGCTTCGCTTTCTTGCTCATTGCCGAGCAACAGACTGGTCAGCACGGTGTCATCGGCTCGGCGCACTTTAAAGCGCATGGCGCGGCCTAGGTTTTCCGGCACGACGAGGCCGAGCGCGCGGTGCCATTCTGGCTTTTGCGTGCGCGCCTCCAGCGCTTTTAAATCGGCCAGAGCCAGAAGCGTTTCGGTAACCAATTCCTGATTGGCCGGATAGCCATTGCGTTCGGGCAGAACCCATTGGCCGTTTTGCAGCTCAATGCGAATACCGCGCGTGCCAGAAATGCCGGCCGCGAAAGTCATCTCGAGTTGGGTCGCCTCACCAAACGTTTCGGCATAATCAGCCAGCAAAACTTCTGGCGGTTTCACATCATTGACTTTTCTATCGGTCAGACCGGCGAAAACAGCCAAGCCGAGACTGGTGGCCGTTATGACCAGCAGCGGGCGCATCATCCGCAAAACATCCATCACGCGGCTCCTTGTTTTTCGACAATCAGCCCGCCGGCTTTTTGCGTCGCCAGCCGGCGCCGACGCTGGCGATAGGCCAGCCCAAGCGCGCCCAAGCCAACCAAGAGCGGCACGGCAATAATATTGACCCATGTCACCCAGCTTTCCAGCACTTCAATATCGCGCCGCAAGTCGCCTTGCACCCGGCGCAAGCTTTTGCGCGCCGACAGTAATTCCGCGCGATGGGTTTTGGCCGCGGCTTGCGCATCGCCCAAAGTGGCGCCACTGCGCTCCAATTGGTCGAGTTCTTTTTGCGCCGCCTCAATACGTGCGATGAGATTTTCTTCCTCGTCCAAATAGGTCTTCTCGGCGGCGCGGCGCAAATCTTCTACCCGCGTGAACGGACGCGCCACGCGTTCGCGACCGCGCAGCGAAATCAGGTCGTCCGAGCCCATGAGGTTTTCCACCGCATTGAGCAAAAACTTACCATTGTCGGCAATCGGCACGCCAAAACGTTGGCCGAGATAATTTTGTTCCGACACCCAAAAGCGGTCGTCGAAGAAATCCGTATCGGCAAAGACGATAATATTGGCGGCATCATTTTGCGCCAGATGATCGCGCGCCTTGGCGCGCTCGCCCTTTTTATTATCCGTCTTCGGGGGAGGGCCATCGGGAAACGCGGTTCGCACTTGGCCAGATAGGCGCGCGGCAATCGTATAGGGCGCCTCGCCTTGCACGAAGCGGCGCTGCAAAGCATCGGGCGTGGGCGCGCTTAGCACATAGTCACGCGTCATCACGCCGGCTTCGTCGGACGAGCGCAGCAGGTGCACCATTTGGGTTGTGGCATTTGGCGTGGCGCGCAAAACCCCGACCGTGCCTAAGTTGAGGCGGTCGATATTTCCGGTGACGGGGTCATCGGCGTTCATTTCTTCGCTGCCATAGCCCATCCATAAAATATAATCGGTCAAGGTGCGGCGCGCATCGCGCCCTGCCGAGACGCGTTGGGCGCGTTTTCTATCCGCGAGAATAATATTGTCGTCCATCTCCACGCCCCATTGCTGCATCAGCCGTGGCAGATTGCTTTGTTCGGTATAGCCACGCAGCGGCTCGCCATTGGGGCCTGCGGTGAGGCTGACCTCGGATTGTGGGTCGACAAAGGCAATGACCCGCCCGCCGCGCATGACGAATTGGTCGATGGCATAGCTTTGCGAATCTGTGGGCGCGCGCGGATGCGCCAGCAAAAGCACATCGACGCGTTTTGGAATCTTAATCGTATCCAGCGCGATGAACTCAACCTCAAAGCGGTCGGTCAATTCGGCGTAAATCAGGAACGGCTGCGATTGTCCGCGCATCGCCGCCATCATACCACCCGCGCCCGTATCGAGCGGCAGATTGGAAATAACGCCCAGCACGGGCTTCTTCGGATGCGACAGATTATGGATGAGACGCGCCAAATCATATTCGAGATATTGCTGCCGCTCATCGGCGAAATACGGAATAATTTCCAGACTATCCACCCGATTGGTGCCGACGAGGCCGAAATAAATCACATCGCCATCTTGGATGGGGCGCGCCACCAAACCTTGCGCCACCGCTTGGTCTTCCTCTTCCGAGAATGGTTCCGGGTCGATAATTTCGAGCAGCAGACGGCCCGGCGCATGGGTTGCCATTTCTTCCAGCATGTCGCGCACGCGCTGCGCAAAAATTTGCACTTTTGGTTGGTCGGCCGCGATGTCTTGCGAGTAATAAAACTTCAAAGTCACGGGCTCTTCCACGCGCTCGAGAATATTTAGCGTGCCTTGGCTCAGGGTGAATAGATTATTTTGCGTCAAATCGAGCCGCGCCGCGCGCAAGGTAAGATTTGAAAACACATTGAGGCTAACGAAAATCACCGCCAATAAAATCAGCGCCAATCCGTGCGGCGAGCGTTGGATAAACCGACCCATTACGCGCCCTCCCCTTTTTTCATGTCGACGACAATCACCGTCGCCGTCAAGAAGACCCCGATGAGCGTGGCAAAGAACATCACATCACGCGCGTCAATCACGCCCGTGGTAATGGCGCGAAAATGGGTCAGCAAAGAAAACGAAGCCAGCGTCTCAACCAAAGCTTGTGGCGCCCAGCTTTGAAACAGCTCCAACACCAAAGGCGCGCCCGAGACGGTGAATAAAAAACACGCCACGACCGAGATAACAAAAGCAATGACTTGGTTGCGCGTCAGCGCCGACAGGCAGGACCCAATGGCCAAATAGCCGCCCGCCAATAAAATGGAGCCGAGATAAGACGCCAAAATCACGCCATTGTCCGGCTCGCCCAAATAATTCACCGTGAGCCAAACAGGAAACGTCAGCAATAAGGCCAGCGTAGAAAAGCCGAGCGCGGCAAGATATTTGCCGACCACAATCGCCGATAAAGGCACGGGCAAAGTCAGCAGTAATTCGATGGAGCCATTGCGCCGCTCCTCCGCCCAAAGGCGCATGGAGATGGCGGGCAGAAAAAACAAATACAGCCAAGGGTGAAACATAAAGAAACTGGTTAAGTCAGCCTGACCGATGGCGAAATAGGCGCCCAAATAAAACGTCGCCAAGCCATTGGCCAGTAAAAACACAATGATGAAAACAAAGGCCAAGGGCGTAGAAAAATAGCCCGCGAACTCGCGCCGTGTGATGGTGAGCAAAGCATTCATGCGCTTGTCTCCTCATAGCGCGGGGCGGGCGGGCGCGCCTTTCGGGTCAACTCGCCAAACACATCGTCGAGGCGTCCGGTCTCTAAGGCTAGTGCGCGTGGGGCGATGGCTTGCGCTGACATGCGCTCGCGAACTTGTGCCAAAAGCGCGCTCGGCTCTAGCCCATCGGAGGCGGCAAAAACATGCAAGCTGGTTTCATCACCGCGCGTGGTGACTTCCATATGGATGCCCGCCAAATCGGCCAGCGCCTCGGCGGCTTTGGTTTTAAGCGCCGTATCTAAGGTCAGCGTTACGGCGCCATGATAGCGCGAGCGCGCCGCCAATTGGCTCGGCGTGCCTTCGGCAACAATCTCGCCACGGTCGATAATCATCGCTTGCGAGCAAATCGCATCGACCTCTTCGAGAATATGGGTCGAGATGACGATGGCCTTATGCTCCGACATTTCTTCAATGGCGCGGCGTACTTGAAACTTTTGATTGGGGTCGAGCCCATCGGTTGGCTCATCCATAATCAGCACATCGGGGTCATGGACAATCGCTTGCGCCAGCCCCACCCGACGGCGAAAGCCTTTCGACAAAGTATCAATGGGCTGATCCAACACGCCGTGCAGCTCGGTCATATCAATGGCGCGACCCAGGGCGGTGCGCGCGGCAATTTTGTCGAGGCCGCGAATGCGGATGATGAATTCTAAAAACGCGCGCGGCGTCATATCCGGCCAAGCGGGCGCGCCCTCTGGCAGATAGCCCAAATGAGTTTGCGCCGCTAAGGGCGCCTCGCAAATATCCAGCCCCATAATGCGCGCCGTGCCAGAGGTCGGGCGCAAAAAACCGGTAATCATTTTCATCGTGGTCGATTTGCCCGCGCCATTGGGCCCTAAAAAACCCATGACTTGGCCGCTCTCTACCGAGAAGCTCAAATCATTGACGGCTGTAAAGTCGCCAAATTTTTTAACCAGTCTATCAATTTCAATCATGGAGTCCGTCGCGCGAATAACAAAAATCTTACCCATAAGTCTTAGGCAATTAGGAGGGGTTTGAGAATAGGTTTTTTGCGCGCGCTTGAGATAAACAACCTACAAAAAAATGTCCGACGCGCCCATCATGGGAGGAGATATCAAAGACGCGCCGGACAGGCTCGCAAAGCCTCTCCTTTATGGCGCCTAAATGCGACCCGAGTGTGACGCAATTGAGGCCATTTGGTGGCATGACGCGCGCCCTTTTGCTTGATTTTCTCGCGCCAAAAGCCCACCCTAAGCTATGGCAAAAACAAAAACTCTTGTGGTCGTGGCCAATGCGTTTGAGCGCGAACAACAGCGCGCCGCCAAAGCGCCCGCCCGCATTATGTGGACGCGGCCCGAGCTTTCCATTCTGCTAAATATCTATGGTCGCCAAGTGGCGGCTGGCCATTGGCGCGATTATGCGATGAGCGATGGCAAGGAAGCGGCAATTTTTTCAATGTTTCGCCGTGCCAGCGAAGTGGCGCTATATAAAGTCGAAAAAATTCCCGCCCTGCGCCGCAAGCAAGGCCAATATGTCTTGAGCGGTATGGAGGGGCGCGTGCTGCGTCGGGGCCATGACCTCGAGGCGGTTTTGCGATTTTTCGAACACAAAAACATGCGTCTCATAGATTAAAAAAAAGCCCCGAGCTAAACAGTCGGGGCTTTTTCAAACGGTTTGGCTTTGCGAGATTAGTCGCGATTGCCCATGAATTGCAGCAAGAATAAGAACATATTGATGAAATCCAGGTAGAGACGCAAGGCGCCCATAATGGCTTTCTTCTCTGCAATCTCGCGCGTGTCGCCCGAATGGTAAATCCGTTTGATGTCTTGCGTATCATAGGCGGTAAGGCCAGCAAAAATCAGCACGCCAATGGCGCTCACGGCAAAATGCAGCGCCGAGCTTTGCAAGAAGTAATTGACCACAGAGGCCAAAATCAGGCCGATGAGACCCATGAATAAAAACGAGCCCATGCCGGATAAATCGCGCTTAGTGGTATAGCCATAAAGCGACAGCGCGCCGAAAGAGGCAGCGGTGACCAAGAACGTGCGAACCACAGAGACGCCCGTATAGGCCAGCAAGACATAGGACAAGGAAAGCCCGGTCAGGCCAGCATAAAGCCAGAACATGTTTTTCGCGGTGGCCGAGCTGAGCTTATGCAAGCGCGCCGACAAGAACAGCACCATGCCAAGCGGGGCAAAAATCAGCACATAGATAAAGGGTGTTTGGGCAATCGAGACATAAATGCCCGAGGCCGCGCCGATGTAGGCGGCCAGCGCCGTGGCCAGCAGGCCGAGCCCCATATAGTTATAGACTTTCGACATATAGATGCGAAGACCCGCATCAAATTCGCCAGTCTGAGCGGCCGCATTATTTTGGGCTACCCGTTCGTTCATTCCATTCTCAGCCATGAAGACATCCTTTCAAGGTAAATGAGTTAAAGTAAATATCGTCATAAATCGTGTCAATTTCAAGACCTATCGAAATTGATTTACGGGTTTATTGCGAGCGCAAGACCGCCGCCGCAGGTGCGCCCAAGGCCGCATAGGTGCCGAATAATCCCAAAACCACCGTTAACCCGACAGCGCCAATCACCGTCAAACCCAAGGTGAGCGGCAAGAATACGAAGTCTGCCTGCATGGGCCCCGTGATTAACCCATAGGCGGCCAAAGTGCCAGCCGCCGCCGCAATCCCCGCCGCGCCCAATCCCATAAGCGCATATTCAATGGCAAAAGCCAGCAAAATGCGTCGACGCGTCGCGCCCAATACTTTCATTACCACCGCATCATAAACCCGCGCCTTATGACCCGACGCCATAGCGCCGGCCAAAACCAATATGCCCGCCAGCAAAGTAATGCCGCTCATGGCGCGCACCGCGAACCCCAAATTGGTCAGCACATCGCGCATGGTGGCCAAAGCTTCTTTCACCCGAATGACCGTGACATTGGGATAGTCGCGCGCCAACATGCGGGTGAGCTTGGCTTCTTCCGCATCGGGCAAGCCGAGGGTTGCCAAATAAGTGTGCGGCGCATAGGCCAGAGGATTGGGTGAAAACACCAAAGCAAAATTCATGCCCCCCGACGCCCAATCGATATAGCGCAAATTGGCCACCACCGCCGTCAGCGGGCGACCCAAAACATTGACCTCAATCTCATCGCCCAGCGTCAGGCCGAGGCCTCTGGCGATATCCGTGCCGACCGAAACCAGCGGCGGGCCCGTGTAATCGCTGTCCCACCAGGCACCCTCAACAATGGCGCCGCCTTGGGGGGGCGTGCGGGCATAGGTAAGCCCGCGATCGCCACGCAAAACCCAAGCCACCTCTGGCGCCAATTTAATGTCGGCCGCCGCAATGCCTTTCACCGAGAGAATTTGCCCGCGCAACATGGGGGTTTTTTCCGTATGGGCAATTTGCGCCGTGGCGCGCGCATCCTCGAGCAGCGGCTCGATTTGCTCGGGCCCCACATCCAGCAAAATTACTGATGGGGTGCGCTCGGGCAAATCGCCCGAGATTTGCGCGTTGATATTGCCATCCACCATAGAGATAGCCGACAGCAAAGTGACCGACAAACCGATGGATAACATGACCGAACGCACGGGCGCATTGGGGCGCGTGATGTTGGACAGCGCCAAACGCAATTCGGGTTGGCGCGGACGCCCCGCCCGTTTGGCCAACCAAACCAAAAGACCCGCCGCGCCGCGCAAAGCCAAATAAGACAGCGCCACGCCAAGCCCAAACCAAAGGGCGACATCGCGCCGCTCCGAGATGAGCATGGCCAAAGCGCCAAGGCCGAGGAAACAAATCACAATAGCGATTAAATAGGCCGTGGCGGGGCGCCCCGTCATCGCATCGGCGTTTTGCGCGTCACCGCGAAACAAGGCCGTAACGGGCGTGCGTTCAACTTTGCCCAAGGGCCAAAGCGCAAAAGCCGCCGCCGATAAAACCCCAAAGCCCGCCGCCGCCATCAGCGGTTGCGGATAGAGTTGAATGGCAAGGTCGACAGGCAAAAGCGCGCCGAAAAAAAATTTCACAAAAAGCGGGGTCGCCGCGCCAAGCGCCAAACCCAAAAGCAAAGCCAAGCCAGTGAGCGCGCTGATTTGCAAAGCGTAAATGCGGAAGATAAACCGACCCGAACCGCCCAGCGCTTTGATGACCGCAATGGTTTCGCGGCGTCTTTGCAAATAAGCGCTAATCGCATTGCCAACGCCCACACCGCCGACCACCAAAGCTGTGAGGCCAACCAAGGTAAGAAACAACCCCAAACGCTCGATGAAACGCCGCATAGAAGGCGAGGCATCCGAGCGGTCGCGCAAGCGCCAACCGGCTCGGGGAAAAGCGGCATTGGCCGCCGCGCCTAGGGCTTTGACCTCTTGCGGGCTGGCATTGGCGGGCAATTGGAGGCGGTAGTGATAATTGACCAAAGCGCCAGGGCGCAAAAGCCCCGCCGCTTTTAACGTGTCTTGCGACACCAGCAAACGCGGCGCCAAAGGAAACCCACCTGCGTTGCGGTCAGGCTCGGACACAAGCACTGCGTTGAGGCGCACCGATATTTCGCCGACACGCACCACATCGCCGACTTGCAGCTCTAGGCGGTCGAACAGGCCTTGTTCGGCAACGCCGCCATACTGAGTTTCCCCGGCCAGCATCTCGCCGCGCAAGGCCTGTGCCAAGGGGGTGACGGGCGCAAGCTCTATCTCGCCATACAGCGGATAGTGAGCATCCACCGCTTTGGCTTCGACCAGCATGACTTCGGGGGCTTCGGTCGGGCGATTTGGCTTTTGTGCCATGGCTCGCAAAGTGGCGACTTCAGAAACTTTTGCGCGCGCGGTTAACCATTGGCGCTCATTGTCAAAGGCGGCGCGATGCACCAGCCGAAAATCCATATCGCCGCCCAAAATAGATTGGCCTTGCGCCATCATGCCGCCGACCAGCGAAGCCGATAAAGAGCCGACCGCCGAGATGGTGAAAATACCCAGCACCAAACAAAGCAGGAAAATGCGAAACCCCGCGAGAGGTTTGGCGTCGGGCCCGCCGCGCATTTCGCGGCGCGCCAGTTTTAACGCCAAGCTCCAGCTTAGCCGCTCGTGGGGGGCGGAGGCACTCATGCCCCTTGCGCCGCCTGAAGGCAGCCGTCCTGCATGGTCAGCGTGCGGTCGCAGCGTTGCGCCAGATTTTTATCATGGGTGATAAGCACCAGCGTTGTGCCGCGTTCCTTGGCCAGACCGAGAATTAAATCCATCACGGCTTGGCCGGTTTTTTGGTCGAGATTGCCCGTCGGCTCATCGGCAAAAAGCACCGGCGGATTGGCCACCAGCGCGCGTGCCAGTGCGACGCGTTGTTGTTCACCGCCCGACATTTGGGTTGGATAATGGTCGTGCCTATCGGCCAGCTCCACTTCGGCCAGCATTTTGGCGGCCCGCTCGGGCGCCTCGGGCTGGCTGGCCAGCTCGAGCGGCAGCATGACATTTTCTAACGCCGTCATCGTCGGCACGAGGTGGAAACTTTGAAACACAATGCCGACATGGGTGCGGCGAAACCGCGCCAAAGCATCTTCGCTCATCTGGCCATAATCATGGCCTGCAATCTGCACCGAACCCGAAGTGGCTGGCTCTAACCCCGCCAGCACCATCAGCAAAGTGGTCTTGCCCGAACCCGAAGGGCCAATAAGACCCACCGCCTCGCCAGGTGCCACAGTGACATCGAGGCCACGAAGGATATTGACGTTGCCTGCGCGACTGGGCAGGGTAACGGTCAGATTTTGAACTTCGATCATATGTCTCGCCTATTTGTTGGACGGCTAGGGAATTACGGTTGAAAGCTTTATAGAGGAAGCTGAGTTTTGTTGCAGATAAAACGCGCGCCACGCCAAAACCCGTCGCGCCAAACCCAAACCCATCTCCCATGTTGTGTCCTACTGTTAAGTCTTACGTGGGTCGGCTTGATTTGGATGTCGCCGCGCGCCCATGCCGAGCCAGCCCCGATTGAAATCGTCGCGCTCGGCGATAGTTTGACGGCTGGCTATCAATTGGCGCCAGGCGATGGTTTCGTGCCGCAATTGCAGGCTTTTTTGCGCGCCCGTGGGCAAAATATAAGCGTGCGAAATGGCGGTGTATCTGGCGATACGAGCGCCGGTGGACGCGCGCGCCTCGATTGGGTGCTAAGCCCAACCACAAGCGCGGTGATTGTCGAGCTGGGCGCCAATGATATGTTGCGCGGTATTTCTCCGAGCTTGACCCAGAAAAATCTCGAAGCGATTTTAATCGACTTGCAAAAGCGTCAATTGCCCGTCTTGGTGGCGGGCATGATGGCCGCGCCCAATTTGGGGCCTGCCTATGCGCGCCGCTTCAACCCGATTTATCAAAAGCTCGCAGAAAAATATGATGCCGTCTATTATCCGTTTTTCCTCGACGGCGTGGCGGGAAATCGCGCGCTCAACCTTTCTGATGGCATTCATCCCAATCGCGATGGCATTGCTGTCATCGTCAAAAATATTTCTCCGTCCGTAGAAAAACTACTGGCGCGCATTAACTAGAATTCATCCATAGGGAGACAGATTTATGCAATACCGTCGTTTAGGCCACACAGATATTAAGGTCAGCTCCATCTGCTTAGGCACGATGACTTGGGGGCAGCAAAACACACAAGCCGAAGGCCATGAACAAATGGATTACTCGGTTGAAATGGGGATTAATTTCTTCGATACCGCCGAAATGTATGCCGTGCCCCCCACGGCGGAGACCCAAGGCAAGACCGAAGAAATCATCGGCACTTGGTTTCAAAAAACCGGCAAGCGCGAAGATATTATTCTCGCCACCAAAGTGGCTGGCCGCGCGCCCATGAATTGGCTGCGCGACAATGGCGATGGCACCGACCACACGGCGGCGCAAATTCACGAAGCCGTCGATAAAAGCCTGAAGCGTCTGCAAACCGATTATATCGACCTCTATCAATTGCATTGGCCAGACCGCCCCATTCGTATTTTTGGTGGGCTGGGTCACAAAGAAATGGGCGGCGAGATCAATCGCATTGAAGATATTTTAGGCACGCTGGCCGAGATTCAAAAAGCTGGCAAAGTGCGCCACTTCGGGCTTTCCAATGAAACGCCTTGGGGCATTATGAAGTTTCTGCACCATAGCGAAATGAACCAAGACCTGCCGCGCATGGTGTCGGTGCAAAATGCTTATAATCTGCTGAATCGCATTTACGAGCTGGGTTCCTCGGAAATTCTTCACCGCGAGGGCGTTGGCTTGCTGGCCTATTCGCCTTTGGCGCAGGGCTATCTGACGGGCAAATATCAAGGCGGGGCGAACCCGCCTGGCTCGCGCAAACAATTGTTCGACCGCCTACAGCGCTATGAAACCCCCGGCACGGATGCGGCCATTGAGAGCTATCTCGACATCGCCAAAAAATACGGCCTAGACGCCTCGCAATTGGCCAATCAATTCGTGACCACGCGCGATTTTGTGACGTCGAATATCATTGGCGCCACCAATATGGAGCAGCTGAAACTGGCCGTGACCAGCGTCGATGTGGAATTGAGTGATGAAATTTTGGCCGATATTGATGCGGTGCATTTGCGTGCGCCCAATATCTGCCCGTAGGGAGAGAGACATGGCTGAAAAATTATCCCCCGCCGACAAAAAATCCGCGCTGGCCAAACTCAATGGCTGGAAAAAAACCTCGGGCCGAGACGCGATTTCCAAGCGCTTCGTTTTCGCCGATTTCAACGCCGCCTTTGCTTGGATGACCCGCGTTGCGATGATGGCCGAAAAACTCGACCATCACCCGGAATGGGACAATGTCTATAAAACCGTAAATGTCGTGCTGACCACGCATGATGCGGGCGGCTTATCCGAATTGGATATCGCCATGGCCAAATTTATGGATAAGACAGCGGGCGCGGCTGGACGCAAAAAATAATGCCGGAATGGCGCGATATTTGGGTGCTCATCCTGCTCGCTGTTTTGGCGGGCGGCACGGCGCTTTTACAAAACCGCCACCAGCCCTTGAGCGTCGACGATCTCGCCATTCGCCAAACCATCGCCGCGCAAGTGGCCGCCTTTGCGGCCGAAGATGGCGCCGCCGCCTTCCGCTTTGCTGCGCCCGAGCTACAAGCTCAATTTGAAACGCCAGAGTATTTTATGGCGATGATAAAGGCGCATTATCGACCGGTTTATTTCGCGCAAAAAATAGATTTTTCTACCCCCGCGCGCGCCATGGAAGCAGGCCTTTACTTGCAGTCAACTTTTCTGGTCGACGACCGAGGGGCTAGCCATAAAGCGCGCTACCTGATGCAAAAACAGCCGGACGGATCTTGGAAGATCGCCGGCTGTCATTTGCTTGCTTCCGACCTGATAGAAATCTAGGTCGGTAGAGTTTTTCTAGCGTGGAGCCATACGAATGGCGCCATCGAGGCGAACATCTTCGCCGTTGAAGTAATTCACTTCACACATGGTCGCGGCCAATTTGGCATATTCTTCTGGCATGCCAAGACGCGATGGATAAGGTACCATAGCCCCCAAAGCTTGACGCACATTATCTGGCGCACCGGCAAGAAGCGGCGTGTCGAAAATGCCCGGCAAAATAGTGTTGACCCGAATGCCTTCGCGAGACAAATCGCGCGCGATTGGCAAAGACATGCCAACCACACCAGCTTTGGAAGCCGAATAGGCCGCCTGACCGATTTGGCCATCTTCCGCCGCAACCGAAGCCGTGTTGACAATCGCGCCGCGATCGCCACATGCCAATGGGTCTAGGCTCATCATGCCAGCCGCAGATTTTGCGATGCAGCGGAATGTGCCAACCAAGTTGATCTGAATGATGAGGTTAAACGCATCGAGCGGGAAGTGATTGATCTCGCCCGTCTCTTTGTTGCGCGAAGCGGTTTTGACCGCATTGCCCGTGCCCGCGCAATTGATCAAGATACGTTCCTGACCCAAGGCGTCGCGGATTTTTGCAAAACCCGCATCGACATCTTCGTCAGAGGTGACGTTTACTTTAGCAAAGGCACCGCCAACTTCTTTGGCCACAGCTTCGCCGCGTTCTTCGTTAAGGTCGAAGATGCCGCATTTTACGCCGTGTTCGGCCAACAGACGAACCGTTGCTTCGCCAAGACCTGACGCGCCACCGGTAACGATGGCGGTAATGTTTGAATCCAATTTCATATTGTTTCTCCCGAAAATGGTGAACTCTAAGATGGCCAGACTTTATAAACTCGCACGCGCCCGTGCAAGTCTTAATGAAGCCAGTCTTAATGAAGCTTTGCGCGCAGCCTATCCCTTTGGCGCGTCCCCATCGGAAGCCAAAAAGGCCTCGCGGCGCAAAATGTAAAAGCTCGAGCCAACGATAATCAGCGCGCCCAATATCGTATAGGCGTCCGGCACCGTGGCGAAAATCAGCCAGCCCGCAATGGCCGCGAAAACCAAGCGCGAATAATCAACCGGCGCAATGACGCTGGCCTCGCCCAAAGCAAAGGCGCGGATGAAACAATTATGCGACACGGTCGCCAATAGCCCCATGGCCAAGAGCATCCATGCCTCCGTTAAGGTCGGCGTCTGCCAGACGAAAAACGTTGGGATGGATATCAAGGCAATCGACACTGTGTTGGTGTAAAACATCAGCGTAACGGGGCCGTCGTAGCGCGAGGCGATGGAGACCAATATGGTCGCCAAAGCAACCAAAAACGCATGTCCCAAAGCCGCCAAAGCGCCAATGCTAAGCGCCAAGCCCAGCGAACCGACATCCATGCCCGGGCGCAACATAATCAATACGCCGATAAAGCCGACACCCGCAGCCAAGGCGCGGCGCAAGCCCACCGCCTCGGATAGAATAATCGCCGCCAAAGGCACGAGGAATAAATTGCGCGAGAAACTAATCGCCTGCGCTTCGGCCAAGGGCAAAGCAACAATCGCGTAAAAGCCCAAAAACATAGCCAGCGAGCCGACCACTCCACGGGTTAATTGCAGCAGAGGAATTTGCGTCGCCATGCCCGCCCGAAGGCCGCCCGTGCGCCAGAAGATAGGCAGAATAACCGCCAAGGCCACGGCCGCGCGGAAAAACGAAATTTCAAACGGATGCAAAGTCTGGCCCAAAGTCTTGACCAGAATATTGGTAAACGTAAATAAAGTCGCAGACGCCAGCAGCCAGAGAGCCGCGCGTCGATTATCGATCACGCGGTCTCCTTTTTTAGCGGATGGCTTTGCCTGCGGCGGCGGTTGCTTAGCCTTCACTTCGACCCATGGTCAAAATGACTTTGCCCTTCACTTTGCGGCTGGCCATTTGGTTCAGCGCATCGGCGGCTTGTTCTAGCGGATAGCGACCCGAAATATGCGGGCGAATGGTGCCCGCTTTATACATGGCCATCAGCTCGGCCAAATTGGCCGCATTGCCTTTTGGATCGCGCGCCGTGAAAGCGCCCCAGAACACGCCAACAATCTGACAGCTTTTCAGCAAAGCCAAATTCAGCGGGATTTGCGGAATCGGGCCAGAGGCAAACCCAATAACCAAATAGCGCCCCTCCCAATTGGTTGCGCGAAGCGCAGGCTCGGCATAAGAGCCGCCCACAGGGTCATAAACCACATCGGCGCCTTGGCCATCGGTCAAGGCTTTGATTTGTTCGGTAAAGGCGCGCTGTTGGGTTTTGTCCAATTCGCTAGCCGGATATAAAATCGTTTCATCGGCACCATGCTCGACACAGACATCGAGTTTGTCTTGCGCCGAAGCCGCCGCAATCACGCGCGCGCCCATGGCTTTGCCAAGCTCAACCGCCGCCAAGCCAACGCCGCCAGCGGCGCCCATGACCAGCAAAGTTTCGCCGGGCTGAATATTGGCGCGGTCTTTCAAACCGTAATGCGACGTGCCATAGGTCAGCACCAAAGCCGAGGCGGTTTCCAAATCCATTTCGTCGGGCACGGGAATGCACGAGGTTTCGGCAATCGCCAGCTCTTCGACGTAACCGCCGTGGCCGCAGGAGCCGATGACGCGGTCGCCGATTTTCAAACCGGTGACGCCTTCGCCCAATTTAGACACCACGCCAGCCACTTCTCCGCCAGGGGCGAAAGGCAGGGGCGGCTTGAACTGATATTTGTTTTGAATGATGAGAACGTCGGGAAAATTAACCGCCGCAGCATGCACATCCAGCACCACTTGACCGGGGCCTGGCTCTGGCGAGGCAATATCTTCGACAACAAGGCTCTCGGGTGGACCAAATTCTTTACACAATACGGCTTTCATAATTTTCTCCCTATTTACGCCGCCTAAAATCGGCGGGTTTGTTTTTGCGTGCCTCCTAAAAGGCATTGGTAAGCGGCTATCATAAGCCAGCCGAATGGAAAGAGAAGCGAAAAAATGCGCCCTAAACGCGCCCCTCTAAGGCCTCGCGTAATTTCGCAAATGCCAGCCGAAGTCGCGACTTCACCGTGCCGAGCGGCATATTGGTATCTTCTGCAATCTTGGCGTGCGACCAGCCCTTATAAAACGCCAGTCGAATGAGTTCGCGCTGCTCATCGGGCAGCACCAAAAGCGCTTCGCGCACTTGCTCGCTATCGCGAATGGCCATGACTTCTTGGTCGGGCGGCGTCGGGGCGTCTGGCACCAGACTTGGGTCTTGGGCATCGAGTTCAGGAAACTTTTGCCGCCGCAAAATATCAATACGTCGATTGCGCGCAATGGTGAAAATCCATGTCGAGGCGGCCGCTTTTTTACGGTCGAATAGCTCGGCTTTGCGCCATACCGTCAGCAAAGCCTCTTGGGTCACTTCCTCGGCTTGCCCATTGCTGGCGCCAAGGCGCAAGAGATAGCCTTTCACGCGAGGCGCAAAATGCGCGAAAATCTCAGCAAAAGCGGCGCGGTCTTTGGTTTGCGCGATGGCGACAATCAAATCGGCTAAATGGGCGCTGCTGGCCTCTGGCGCTTTATCGGTTGCGCTGCGTGCGGGTGGCTGGCCATCGGTTGGCTCGGTTGGCATCGTCCAAAGGACCTCTTTCATCGGTTAAAACGCACCCTTTGCGCCCCCCCAAAGGAAAGCAAAGGCGGGGGCAGTAGACGCGATTACCCTAATGAAAGCAAGCATAGCGCGAGAAAAACTTTGCCCCTGCCCGCCAAAGGCACTGGCACGGCAAAACAAATCAGATTAGCTTCAGCCCATGAAATATAGTTTGACCTTTGGCGGCCTCGCCCGCCTATTTGGCCTCTTGGCGCTGCTGAGCAGCCCTGCTGTGGCGGCCGAACGCACCAAGCCCGTGCAGACGTTTTCGGACTGGCGATTGTTTGTCGAAGGCCAAGGTGTCGGCAAAACCTGTTATTTGGCGTCCGAGCCGAGATCGAGCGCGCCCGCCAATGTCAAACGCGGCGACACTTATTTGGTGGTCAGCCATCGCCCAACGCAAGGCGTTCGCGGCGAAATATCGGTTCGCATTGGCTATCCGTTCTCGGCCACTTCCATGCCTTTCGCCAACGTCGGATCTGACAGCTTTGATTTTATCACCGGCGTGAAAGCGCAAAATGGCGCCGATGAATGGAGCTGGATTGAAGATTTGAAACAACAGCCGCGTTTGTTGCGCGCCATGAGACGCGGCAATGAGCTGGTTTTCAAGGGAACCTCGGCGCGCGGCACGCTGACCACCGATAGCTATAGTTTGCGCGGCGTCACCGCCGCCATGAAGGCACTAGACGCGGCCTGCCCAGCCCCCTAGAACATCCCTATGGATGAAACCCAAACACAATCGCCTTTAAAGACCAGCCTCGTGGGGCTGTCGCGCGAGCAATTGCGCGCAGCATTGGCGCAAGCTGGCGTCGGCGAAAAGCAATTGCGCATGCGCACCAACCAGCTTTGGAGCTGGCTCTATGCGCGCGGCGCCACAAAATGGGAAACCATGACCGATGTCTCCAAGGACTTGCGCGCCACTTTGAGCGAGCTTTACACGTTGGAGAGATTGGAAGTTGCCGATGCGCAATTTTCGGACGATGGCACGCGCAAATATTTATTCCGCATGGCCGATGGGCAATTGGTCGAGACCGTTTACATCCCCGAAGTCGGGCGCGGCACGCTGTGTGTCTCCAGCCAAGTGGGCTGCACGCTGACCTGTCGCTTTTGCCATACCGGCACGCAAAAACTCGTGCGCAATCTCACCATTGCCGAAATCGTCGGGCAAATGGTTGCCGTGCGCGATGATTTGCAAGATTGGGGCGAGGATGGGCTGAGCAATAGCGGGCGGCGCAAAATTACCAATGTGGTGATGATGGGCATGGGCGAGCCGCTGTATAATAGCGATAATGTCGGCGAGGCCCTGAATGTGATGAGCGATGGCGAAGGCCTCAGCCTCTCGCGGCGGCGCATCACCCTATCGACGTCTGGCGTGGCGCCCGAAATTCCGCTGATGGGGGAAAAAACCGGCGTCATGTTGGCCATTAGCCTGCATGCGGTGCGCGATGATTTGCGCAATGAACTCGTGCCGCTGAATAAAAAATATCCCATTGAGACTTTGCTCGAAGCCTGCCGCAATTGGCCTGGCCTGTCGAACGCCAAGCGCATTACGTTTGAATATGTGATGCTGAAAGGCGTCAATGATACGGATGCCGATGCGCGCGACTTAGTGCGAATGCTGGCGGGTATTCCGGCGAAAATTAACCTGATACCGTTTAACCCTTGGCCCGGTGCGCCTTACGAATGTTCCGAATGGGAGCGCATTGAAGCTTTTGCTGAGATTGTCAATCGGGCGGGCTATGCCAGCCCCGTGCGCAGTCCGCGAGGGCGCGATATTATGGCCGCCTGCGGGCAGTTGAAATCGAGCAGCGTGAAAGAAACCGCAGCCTCGAAAAAAATCGCCGAGCTGCAAGCCCGCAATTTAGGCCGCGGCTAAACAACAGGCGAGGCGGGCAATCGGCCAACAAAAGCAACGCAACAACTAAATCCGGGAAACGCAAAATCCGGAACGCGGCCCTATGATTGCCCAGGAAGCCGACTTCCCAACCACCCGAAACCGAGTGGTTATCTAGTAAACTAAAGCTATTTTATTGGACTAACCACAACCCTTGGTTGAAATTGGTGTTTTTGACGAGAATTATAATTTCATCCACAGAGCTTGCTTAACGCCACGCGGCTCGTTACAAAGTTGGCAAGATTTGGAGCAGACTTATGAATGATAAAAAAGACATCAATAAAGTCGTCTTGGCCTATTCAGGGGGTCTCGACACATCGATTATTTTGAAATGGCTGCAAGAGACCTATGAGTGTGAAGTGGTGACTTTCACCGCCGATCTGGGTCAGGGCGAAGAGCTGGAACCAGCACGGGCGAAAGCCGAACTGCTGGGCATAAAAGAAATTTACATCGAAGATTTGCGCGAAGAATTTGTCCGCGATTATGTCTTCCCGATGTTTCGCGCCAATGCGCTTTATGAAGGTGTCTATTTGCTTGGCACATCCATCGCGCGGCCTTTGATTGCCAAACGCCAAGTCGAAATTGCCGCCGCCACAGGCGCCGATGCGGTGTGCCATGGCGCCACCGGCAAGGGCAATGACCAAGTGCGTTTTGAGCTGGGCTACTATGCTTGCAATCCAGATATTAAAGTCATCGCGCCATGGCGCGAATGGGATTTGCAAAGCCGCGAGCGTCTCATCGCTTATGCCGAGCAGAACCAAATTCCCGTGCCGAAAGACAAACGGGGCGAAGCGCCTTTCTCGGTCGATGCTAATTTGCTGCACACGTCTTCGGAAGGCAAAGTGCTGGAAGACCCGAGCCAAGCGGCACCCGAATTTGTTTATCAGCGCAGCGTCAGCCCCGAAGCGGCGCCCGATAAACCCAGCTTTATTAGCGTTGGCTTTGAAGCCGGCGATGCGGTGTCTATCGATGGCGAAAAACTGTCCCCCGCCAGCCTGCTGACCAAGCTCAATGAGCTGGGCGGTGCCAATGGCATTGGCCGTCTCGACTTGGTAGAAAACCGCTTTGTTGGGATGAAATCTCGCGGCGTTTATGAAACCCCAGGCGGGACGATTTTGCTGACCGCGCACCGTGGCATCGAAAGCCTGACGTTGGACGGCGGCGCCATGCACTTGAAAGACGAGCTGATGCCGCGCTATGCCGAGCTGATTTACAACGGCTTTTGGTTCGCGCCAGAGCGCCAAATGTTGCAAGCCCTCATCGACGAAAGCCAACGCCATGTGGCCGGTGAAGTGGTGCTGAAACTGTATAAGGGCAGCGTCACCGTCGTGTCGCGCTCCAGCCCCAACTCGCTTTATTCCGAAGAGCATGTGACTTTTGAAGAAGACGCCGTCTATGACCAGTTCGATGCGGAAGGCTTTATTAAGCTCAACGCGCTGCGGTTGAAACTGCTTGGACGGCGCAAATAAAGCTTACAGCTTGCGCTCGTCAAATCCATTTTGACAGCAAAAAGCGGTCAGCGTATTTTTCAACAAACAGGCAATCGTCATCGGCCCCACGCCGCCCGGCACGGGAGTGATATGCGCGGCATTTTCGCTTGCCTCGGCAAAAGCCACATCGCCCACCAAACGGGTTTTGCCCTCGCCGCGTTCGGGCGCATCGATGCGATTAATGCCCACATCAATCACACAAGCACCCGGCTTGACCCAATCGCCTTTGACCATTTCGGCTATGCCCACAGCCGCCACCAGAATATCCGCGCGGCGGCAAATGGCGGGCAAATCTTGGCTGCGCGAATGCGCCATAGTGACAGTGCAGTTTTCTTTCAGCAATAGCTGCGCAACAGGTTTGCCGACCAAATTCGAACGCCCGATTACCACCGCATGTTTGCCCGTCAAATCGCCCAAAGTCTCTTTCGCCAAAATAACGCTGCCCAAAGGCGTGCAAGGGGTCAGCGCCTCTAGCCCCGAAACCAAACGGCCTGCGTTTAGCGGGTTCAGACCATCGACATCTTTATCGGGGTGGATGGTATCGATAATGGCTTGTTGCGAGATTTGGCTCGGCACGGGAAATTGCACCAAAATACCGTTCACCTGCGGGTCGGCGTTTAGCTCGCGGACTTTCTCGAGCAAGGCGTCTTGGCCGGTATCGCCCGCCATTTTAAATTCCAGCGACACCATGCCCGCCTCTTTGGTGGCAATGCCTTTATTGCGAACATAGACTTGCGAGGCGGGGTCTTCGCCCACTTGCACCACGGCCAGACCTGGCACTTTTGCGTGCGCGGCTTTCAACTCGGCCACCGCCGTGGCGATGCGCGCGCGCAAAGCGGCGCCAATTTCTTTGCCGTCGATGCGTTGGCTATCCACAGCCATCAGTAGCCTCCCATGCCAGAGCTGGCGAGAGGCCCAAGGATTTCCCACATCAGATTGCGCAAAAACATCAGCCCAAAAATCAAAATAATCGGCGAGAGATCCAACCCGCCCATATCGGGCAGGAAGCGGCGGATGCGACGATAGGCTGGCTCGGTCAATCGATTGAGCGCATCGCCAAATAAAAACACATATCGATTGCGCAAATTCACCACATCAAAAGCCACCAACCAAGACAGCACGGCCGAGGCGATGATAATCCAAATGTAAAACTCAACGAGCTGACTGATGAGCGTCAGTAACGCGACCATAAGGGTCTCCTGGGTAAAAGAGCGAAGCCGAATTCAGCTAAACCTTGGCTGTCTAGATAATAGACGTGCCGTCTTTCTTCATATAAATCGACGTGCGGGGTTTTTCCATCAGTTTGCGAACCATGGGCTCAAAGGCCTCTAGCGGCATCGATTCATACTCGGGGTCGAAGCTCGACTGGTCGTAGAGATGGCAGAACTGAGCGGTATATTCAAAATGCTCATGTTCGCGAAACGCGTCGCGGGCATCGCGGTCGAGGCCGATGTGGTGGAAGAAATAATAGCCTTGAAAAACCGCATGGTTTTGCAGCATGAAATAATTTTGCTCGCTGATGAACGGCTTGAGAATCGTCGCCGCCAGCTCGGCATGGTTAAAGCTGCCCAAGAGGTCGCCAATATCGTGCAAGAGTGCGCACACAACATATTCGTCATCGCGGCCATCTTTATGGGCGCGCGTGGCGGTTTGCAAAGAATGCTCATAGCGGTCGACAGCGAAACCGCCAAAATCGCCTTGCAGCATTTTCAAATGATCCATGACCCGATCGGGCAGGGTTTTCGAGAACTCCCCAAAAGCCTTTGAAATCTTTTGGTAATCTTCTTCTGTGCCATCTACCATGGCGCTGAAACCCGCCTGGCCTGAAGTCATATCTGTTTTATCATCAAGCATAAAAACCTCCGTAAAATATGCCTGATTGTGCCTAACCAAAAGCCATTTGGCAATTGCCATTTTCAACAGGCGGGTTAGGGTGTGGCAAGCAAAAGGGAGATGACTATGCTTAGCTATGTAACACTTGGAACCAATGATATTGAGAAAGCTCGCGCTTTCTATCAGCCCCTGTTTGAAGCCATGGGTGGCAAAGAATTATTCGACAATGGACGGCTGTATTTTTACGGCACGGATATGGCCAATCCGATGATTGCCGTCGGTGGACCGTATAACGAAGAAACCGCGACCAACGGCAATGGCACGATGGTTGCCATCCAAGGTGGCGACCCAGAAAACATCGACCGCCTCTACGCCAAAGCCATGGAATTGGGCGCCACCGATGAAGGCGAGCCTGGGCAGCGCATGCCGATTTTCTACGGCGCTTATGTGCGAGACCCCGATGGCAATAAGCTTTGCTTCTGCAAACTTGGCTAAACGGATCTTGAGCCTAATTTAGAGCCGGCCTTAGAAGACGCGATTACCTAGCTGTCTTCTGGGGCCGGCTTATTTGGCGAGGCGTAATTATCCGCCCAAATGCCATGCATTGTGTCATAAAACGCATAGATTTCTGCCATATCGGCCTTTAAATCACCCGTTGGATAGAAAATCTGATCGATGCCCACGCGTCGTGTCTTCACGTTCACACCCGCTAAAAACACCGGCACATTGGCTGCCAAAGCTATGTGGTAAAAGCCCGTTTTCCAATTCGTGCGCGCACTGCGCGTGCCTTCGGGCGTGACCACCAAATGAAAACTCTCGTTCTCATCAAATTGGCGCGCCAGAGCTTTTACATAATCTTTCGCCGACCGCCGGTCGACAGGAATGCCGCCGCAATAGCGCAAAAACCAACCCAGCGGGCCAACAAAAAGCGTGTGTTTAATCAACACGCGCACTTTCAAATTCAGCACAAAGACGAAAGCCAGAAATAAAGCGAAATCCCAATTGCTCGTATGCGGCGCCGCCAAAAGGATGCCCTTTTTCATCGGCGTGGGAACGCTCTGCCCCGGCCGCCAGCCGATGAGCAGCAGGATAAGCCAAGAAATCAGCTTTAAAATGGGGCTTAAAATGGGCGTGGTAAAAATCGTCATTGTGACTTCCTAGCTGATTTTGCGTTTCGGCAGATCGGTGAAATCTGGCTCGCGCTTCTCAGATCGCGCGCTCATGGCTTCCATGATTTCTTCCGGATGCAGCATCGAGGCATTCCACAGGCCAATCCAATCGAGGCCTTCTTGCGTGGTATGGTCGCGCGCATAGGTGATGGCGCGTTTGCAGCCATGCACCGCCAAAGGCGCATTGGCCGCAATCTCGCGCGCCACTTCCATGACGCCGTCCAACATGGCCTCATGGCTATCAAACACGCGGTTGACCAAACCAATATTCGCGGCCTCCTCGGCCGGCATACGACGACCCGTATAGGCCAATTCGCGCACCACGCCCTCGGGGATGAGCTTGACCAAACGCGGGAACGTGCCGACATCGGCGGTCATGCCAATTTTGGTTTCATAGATGGTGATGAAAGCATCGCGCGTCGCATAGCGCACATCGCAAGCGGTTACCAAATCAACACCGCCGCCGATGCAGCCGCCTTGGATGGCCACCAAAACGGGCAGGCGCGATTGCTCCAATACCGAGAGACTATCTTGCATGCTTTTGACGGTATCGAGAAACTTCAGGCCTTTTTGCCGCTTGGCATGATGCGCTGGCAATGGCGCCCCCGCAGGTTTTTCATCGCTCGAGCCAAACATAGAGACATCTATGCCGCCGCAAAAATGCGGCCCCGTGGAAGACAGAACAATCACGCGGGCTTGCGCTTCGGCATCGATTTTATCGACCACTTGCGGCAGCTCGCGCCAGAAAGCGCGGTTCATATTATTGCGCTTATCGGGGCGGTTCATTTGAATATGGGCAATGCCATCGCTCACGCTTACGTCAAAACATTCATAGGTCATGGGGCATCTCCCTCAAATAAAAGTCAGTGCCAATTGGGCGTCAGATTAAAGATAATGCATCCAGATGCAATGCCTGCCAGCCCGAGCGCTCGGCCATCGTCGCAAACATTTCATCGCCGCGCGGAGTGCGCTCCACCAACATGGCCGAAACCAACGCCATGATAAAACCCGAAAACGCAGCGCGGCGATAATCTTGCCAAGCCTGCTCCAGCGCATAGCCCTCGGCTTTGGCTCCAAGTTGGGCGTGATAGCGCGCCACCAAAGCCTCTTCCTCGCGCGCACGCACCGCCGGATCGGCAAGGCTGGTGGACAAGCAATAAGCGATATCATTCATCGGCGCGCCGGCCGAAACCGTCTGCCAATCGAGAATAACCACGCGGCCTTTGGTGTCGCTGAACAGCATATTGTCGAGGCGGAAATCGCCATGCGACAAAACCAGCGGTTCTTCCCAGCCGCGGTTTTCGCCCAGCATATAGGCATCAAACCGCGCCACCAAGGCTTCGCCCATATCCAAAATATCGCCCGACAGGCGCCCCTCATAGCGGGCGCGCCATTCGGGATATATGGCTGGCACGAGCGCAGCCAAAAATGCGCGGCGCTCGTCTTCTTGGCTATAGGTCAGCCATTTGTGTTGGTGCAGGCTCGCATCGCCCCAATGGCTTTGGTGCAAAAGCGCCGCCTCGTTTAACGCCAAGCCAAGCTGCTCGAGCGAACAGCCATCCATTTGCGCAATTTGCACAGCCGGTGCCATGTCTTCCAATAGTAAAACGCCATCGCCGCTAGCCGCCTCATAGGTCGAGAGATAGGCTTGCGGCGCGCGCGCGCCGCAACTGTCGCCAAAGCGCATATAAAACTGCGTCTCGATTTCATAGAGGTGCATATTGCGCGCCGTCTCGCGACTGGCCGCATCGCCCGCCGGACATTTGGCAATGAGCGAGCTAGGCAAGGCGGTGGCGGCGTCTAGAGGAGGCGATGCCCAATCCAGACCTATCCGATAGCTATCGCCAACCTGCCCGGTGCCAACCGGCTCAAATGTAAACCCCGAAAGCGCCTCGCTAGGCTGGTCGAAAACTTGCGCGAGATAGGCCGCATCGAAGCGCGAGGGATGGTCGCGAAAGCCGCTCATGACATAATACCGTCGAGTAAATCTTGAAAGCCGCTCGGCGCATGCGGCCCAATGAATAATTGCTCGATGACGCCCAAGCCTTCATAGGTTTTGCCGCCGTGGGTGAGGTTTACTTTGGCGAGGGTCTGCACGTGCAGGTTCTCCATTTTTCCCGCCTTGAGCGCCGCTTCCGCTTCGTCCAAAACCATCACATCGTGCGAAACATGGCTTGTGCCATGGTGCGTGCCATGGCCGAACTCGGGATGAATATACCCTAGCCCTTGCATGTAAAACATCCGCGACAGCGGCGTGAACTGCGCCTGCAAGCCCTCGGCCTCAACACCAAGCGCCTGCACACGGCGCGTGCCGGCATAATACTGCGTGGTGAAGTCTAATTTTCTCATCTCTAAGCGCGTGCCAGCTTTGAAATCTTCGAACACCGCCTTGCGGTTCCAAGCCTCGCCATCGCCATCATCATTCGTATGGCAAAAAAACGCGGCCTCGTCGAAATTCACCGGCGTCCATAGCCAATAAAACTGCGCCGGCGCGGGCGGCACGGGGACTTGGGGTTCACCTGCCCCAACTTGGCGAATGCCCCAACTGCGGTCGCGCGTGCCACAACAACCCGCAACGTCTAGCGTTTGGCCATCCACCTCGATGCTTCCCTGCCAGGTAATATTTTGCGTGGCGCGGGTTAAATCCATCATCAGCCGCGTGCCTTGGCGGCGGGTAAAGCGCGGCTCCTCAATGGGCGCATGGCGCGCCAATGCGGTGATGTCGGCTTTCAAACCGCTATCCTTATCGTGCACGAGAATGCGGGTTTCCTCTAACGGGCGGACAATCTCGAGCGTCAGCGGCCCCAGTGTCAGGTTAAGGCGATCGCCCATCATCTCTTTCGAGGTGCGCAAATTATATTGTTTGCCCGCATAAGACAGCGAGAAACTGGCATCCATAATATTCAGTTGCGGATAGACGCCCAAGGCCACAGCGAAGAAAATCTCGCCATCCGCGCTATAGCCGTTGAAGAAAAACCGATCGTAAAAATTTCGATCGCCGCCCGCAAAAGCCATCGGCTCTGGCGTTTGGTGTAGCGGGTAATCATCGGCTGGGGTCAACATGGGCGTCATCTCCTCACTTGGCGTTTACATGGCCGAAATGCCACCATCGAGTTTCATCTCGGCGCCAGTCATAAATTTGCTTTCGTCGCTGGCCAGATAAACCACCGCATAGGCCACATCGCTTGGGTCGCCCACTTCGCCGAGCGGCACTTGGCGCGCCAATTTGCCTTTCAGCTCATCGCGCGTCATCGCGCCGACCATGCCATCCAAAATCGGCGTGTCGATAAACGTCGGGTGGATGGAATTGGAGCGAATTTTATAACCACGCTTGGCACAATGCAGCGCCACCGATTTGGACAGCAACCAGACTCCCGCTTTGGCCGAATTATAGGCCGCCATATTGTGACCCGCGATGAGGCCAGCAATCGAAGAAATATTGATAATCGAGCCAGGTGCGTGGTCTTTCATCAGCGGGATGGCATATTTGCAGCCCAAGAAAACACTGTCGACATCCACGGCGTGAACCCGTTTCCACGTTTCAAAATCCGTGTCCTCTACCGTCGAGCCACCGCCGATACCGGCATTATTGAGCAAGACATTCAGCCCGCCCATATCTTCGTGGGCGGCGGCGAGCGCGGCTTTCCAATTTTCTTCATGGGTCACATCTAGGTGATAGGCGAAGGCCTGGCCTGGATGCGCGGCGTTAATCTCATCGGCAACCGCTTTGGCGCCCTCTGCATTGATGTCGCTGACCGCCACTTTGGCGCCTTCTTGCGCCATCATCATCGCCGAGGCGCGCCCCAAACCTGAGGCGCCGCCCGTGATAAATGCCATTTTTCCTGCTACGCGCATAATTTTTCCATTCGTGTCTATATGGGTTTCGGTGGTTTTTTCAAGACCGCGCGAACCGCCGCCTTATTGGTTTCAGAGCCAGTGAGCAAAGCATATTGCTCGCGGTCCATGAAAGAACTGACTTGGTTGAGCGCATGAGCATGGGCGTTGATCGCTTGCTTGCTCATCCGCACGGGCAGGGCCGGCAAGGCCAAAACTTTGGCCGCCAGCTCTTGCGCTTTGGCGAAAGTCTCGCCAGCGGGGGTGACGTAATCGACCAGCCCCCAGTCGAGCGCTTGCTCGGGCGGCAAGGCCTCGCCCAAAATAACGAATTGCTTGGCGCGCGCGGGGCCGATCAGCGCCGTGACGCGCGGGTTGGCTTGCCAGCTCATATTAATGCCCAGCGGAATTTCGGGCAGGCGGATATCGCAATCTTGCGAGGCAATGCGCCAGTCGCACGAGATGGCCAGCGCCATGCCGCCGCCAATGGCATAGCGTTCCATGGCGCAAATCGTCACTTGCTCCAGCGCTTCCCAAGCGGCGCACATATCGGGGCCGAGCAGCAGTTTTTGGCGCTGCTCTAGCTGCGATAAATGATGCGTTTGCATGTCTTTATCTTTGAGGTCGGCGCCCACACTAAAGGCGCGCGCGCCTTGCAGGATGACGCAATGGGTCTCAATATCCGTCTTTAGCCAGCGCGCCACATCGCGCAGCGCGGCCATGGCTTCGGCCGAGAGCGGGTTGCGACCATCGCCCCTATCGAGGGTGACAATGGCCAATCCCTCGGCGCGGGTGAGTTTCACCGTGTCTGAAAAATCTGGGGCGTGGGTCATCTGTTTTCCTTTGTGCTGGAAAGATTAGCACGGCGCTAATCTATGGCCAGAAAAAAGACAGCAAAAAGGGCAGCCCCCAAATCTATGGCGGCTGCCCTCTTTTCGTTTCCGCCCACGCGCTTGGCGCGGGATACGTGCCTCAGCCTAGCGGCCGAGACGGCGCACATTAGCGGGGGTGTAATATTCAGGTGTCAGATAATCCAGCCCTTCGTCGACAATATTTGCCGGACGTTCAGACTTCATAGCCAGACCCAAATAGCGACCTGCCAGCGTGTCGTAGATAAACTCGCCACCTGTGGTGAAGCAAAGTTGCGAGTGCGGACGATAATCTGGCGCTTGGCCAATCTCTTGCACACGCCACAATTCACCACGGCCATCATACATTTCGCCGCCGGTGATTTGCCAGCTGTCTTCATCCATGCGCAAAACGCGACGCGAATAAATATGGCGAGCATTGGAGCGCAAATTACCCTCCACAACCCATTGACGGCGCAATTCATAGCGCATGGCTTCTGGGTTGGCATGGCTCGGCTTTAGCAAATCGCTATAGCCTGTCAGCACGGCTTTGAAGTTATTTTGCTGCGAGAGTTTTTCCATTTTCCCGCGAACCGTCCAATGATACCGGTCTGGCGCGCCATTATAGCCGTCATATTGATCTGACGTGGCAAGACCATCGCCATTGGTAATCGGGTTATCATAGGCGATGTTTGGCGCCCGACGCACACGGCGTGTGCCTGGGCTATAGGTCCAGGCTTTGCGGCCTTCTTTGGCCATATTCAGCGTTTCATGCACCAGCACAACGTTGCCTGCGCGGCGCGCAGGGGCGGAAGTATAGGCGACAAAATAAATCGAGATATTGCCTAGGTCTTCGGCCCGTGTGTATTACGGGTCGGAGAACGGGAAGACAATTTCATCGCGCGTGAAGTTAAGCGTGTAATCGCCGCCTCGGGTTGGCGAGGCGCTGTTGAAGTCGCGAGCCAGACGCAGGCCACGATAGCGCAGCGTATGGTTCCAGACGATTTCCAAACCGGAATTGGGAATGGGGAATGGCGAAGACATAAAGGCTTCCGAGATGCCATTGCCGCCATCGGCCAATTTGCCGACCATCGCATTGCGCTTGAAGCCTTTGTTGACGAAGTCAGGCAAGGCGCAAGAGCGGCGCGACGGATAAACATTCATCCGATAGGTGGCGTAGGTTTCGAGCATTTTTTTCTGCCCGTCACTGGTTACTTTGGCATAGCGGTTCATGTTGTCTGGCGAGACGGTGTAGAGTTTTTTATCGCCAGCATAGGGGTCGGGTAGCGAGCCGCCATCATAGCCTGCCAGCAAACGGCTGGCGTTAATGGCACGACCCGTCCAGGCTGGAATGCCCGAGCGAGAGCCAGCTTTTTCGCCGCCAGCTGGGGTCAAATCTTGCCCCAATCGATTGGCAACGCTGCTTGGCACTTTGGCCATGGCGACACCTGCGGTTAGGCTCAGTGTCAGCATCAAAGTTCAAACGTCCATCATCTGTATTGATCGAACCGTCGAAATTCGGTGACGTTCCGGCGCTAGCGTGAGGCACATCCTGACAGAATAAACCATACTGTAATGGATTTGCACAACTTACAAAGTCGGGCGTACCGGGAACATCTTGGGCACCAAAGCCTCTGTTACCTGGTTTAATATTCCCCTTTTTGATGCCAGAATTTCCATCATTGTTCGTAGCGTCTCCTAGCGTGAAATACAGAGCCGTTTCAGCTGGTCCACCATTTGATACTGGCAGATATTTGGTTTCCCGATCTGCTAGCAACGTTGATGCACCTAGAGACATTGTTGTATCAATCTGAATATCCACCCCACCCAATTTCAAGTTAACAGCATTAGCCGGTTGGCTTGCGAAAAATGTGAAAGCTAGGGCGGTGCTCAATGCCGCGCCCCGTAAAATTTTATTTGCCTTGCTTACAGGCGTCTTGCGTTCGCGAGCCGTGCTCGGTGAACTTTCTTTAAACGGCGTATCAGTCTTGCGAGACATGAAACTTCCCCTCCCAAATTCAGGGGCCCGAAAAGCGTGGGACGCGCCACAAACTACTACAACAAAAACACCCAAAAACAGGAAACTCATACAAAACGACGGGATTTCGAGACCTTTAAGCGCTTTTCAATAAACGCTTGGCTTCCCCTGCCCATTTAACGTCGCTTGCCGACCCCACGCTTGGACCCGGTTAGCTTTACAGTTTGGTTTCAAAGTTTTTCCGTTTTTACAAAACCAAACCCGTCGTCTCGCCAAATAGACGAGCCGATACGGTAACGAAATGACAAATAGAGAAAAGGGTCAAGCAAGTCATTTTTGGTTATTTTTATCGAGTTAACTTACTGACTTTAGATATGGCACGCACAAAACGCCAAGCCGCCAAAGAAAAACGCCGCCCTGCCATGAAGTGAGGCAGAGCGGCGTTTTGAAACTTATTTAAGCGCGAGGCTTATTGCAGAGCGTGAGATTTCACGCCGGGGTCGCCGAACAGCAAGACGGTATTATTTTTGCCCGCGGCAGCGGTTGCAAAGCTCAAGCGGTCGGTGCGCGATACAGACGCGAAGGTTTTACCGCCATCTTTAGAGGTCAGCACCGTGCCGGAAAGACCCGTGAGAACAATGCGCCCATCGGCCAATTGCGTGCCGCCCGTAATCGATTGGTCGGCATTGGTGGTGACTTTTTTCCAGCCTTTGCCATTGTTGGTCGACATATAGGCGTTGCCGCGCATGCCATAGACCAAGACATTGCCATTGGCCAGACCCAAGCCGCCCCAGAACGAGCCGTCATAGCCCGTCTCTAGGGTTTGCCATGTGCGGCCACGGTCGACCGATTTGTAAACCGTGCCGTATTCGGCGGGGATGTAAACATTGCCCTTGGTGTCGGTGAACAAGTCGTTCAGGTGGAAGTCGTCATAGCTGTCTTCCACGAGCGAGCGTTGTGTCCATGTTTCGCCACCATCTTTGGTTTCAAAAGCATAAGAAAAGCCGCCGATGGCGATGCCGTTTTTGGCATCCGAGAAATAAATGCCAAACAAGGGGGTTTCGCCGCGACGCTCATTGAACTGCAGCTCCCATGTGTTGCCACCATCGCTGGTTTTCAAAATCGTCGCCTCGTGACCCACGGCATAGCCCGTTTGATTGTCGAGGAAGATGACGCTGGTCAGCGTGTTGCGCGTTGGCACGGTTTCGGCCTGCACCCAGCTTTCGCCTTGGTTGTCCGAAATAATAACATGGCCATATTCGCCAACCGCAACCAAACGATTGCCCGTTTGCACGACATCCAAAAGCAAGGCTTTGGTGGTCATGTGGCTTGGGGTGGCAAATTCATAAGGCTCCATGGCTTTTGCGGGTGTGGCCCCAGCCAAACCAAAACTCGCCACACTGGCGCTTACCACCAAGCCCAGGGTCGTGTTCAAAGCAGCTTTTAGGCGCTTATTGAGCGACAATAGATTCATTTTCTTCTCCCTAATCGCGGATTTACCGCTTATTTCGTGCGCCTACCATATGAGAGGCGTGGCCCTCTGGCAAGTGGCAAAACCGCGCATTTAGCGTCCCAAGCGACGAATATTTGCCGGTGTATAGCGTTTGGCATCCAAATGCTGCGCGTCGAAATCAATCGGCTTTTCTTCATTGATAAGCCCCAGCATCAGATAGCGCCCAACCACGAGGTCATAGACCGTGTCGCCAGAGCCGCCGCATAAGGGCAGTTCATATTGCACGCCGCCGCCCAGCTCTTGCACGCGCCATAGCTGGCCACGGCCATCGTAAATCTCGGTCGCGACAATGCTTTTGGTGTCTTCATCGATATAGAAAACCCGCTCGGCATAGACATGGCGGAACTTCGGCTTCAACTTGCCAGAGACCTCCCAGACGCGGTGCTTCTCATAGCGCATGTGCTCTTGGTTGATGTGGTTTTTGCTAATCAACTCTTTATAGGGGGTCAGCACACGGCGGAAATTATTATAGGCGATGAACTTCTCGCTGCGGCCCCGCACCGTCCAATTAAACCGATCGGGGGCGCCATTATAGCCGCCAAAACTATCCGACGTGGTAATGCCGTCACTATTGGTGCCAGGGTTGTCATAGGCAATCGTGGGCGCGCGGCGCACGCGGCGCGTGCCGGGGCTATACGTCCAGGCGCGGCGCGATTCTATCGCCATGTTTAGCGTCTCTTGCACCAAAACCACATAGCCCGCCGAGCGCGCTGGAGATTTGGTCTGCAGGAGATACAAGATAGAGACATTTTCCAAGTCTTTGGCGTCGCTCATCTGCGGGTCCGACCAGCGCAAGATGGCGTCATCATGCACGGTAATCTCGTAATAATCGCCCGACTGATTGACCGGAATGGCCGTGAATTGGCGCTGCAACTTATAGCCGCGATAGCGCAGCGTGTGGTTCCAGACGAGCTCTAACCCATTATTGGGGATGGGGAAGGGCGAAGCCATAATCGCTTGCGCCACGCCATTGCCTTCGGCGACAAGCTCGCCCGTGGCGCTGTTTTTCACCGCCGCCTTATAGACATGCTCGGGCTGCGCGCAAGAGCGCCGCGTCGGGTAAACATCCATGAAATACGTGCTATGGCGCTCCATCAGAGCCTTTTGGCCGCGCGTGATGAAGGCATCATATTTATCGGTATTCGTGCCATCGACGCGAAACAGAGGCTTGTCGGAGGAAAAAGGATCGGGCAGATGTTTGCCCTTTTCGTAGCCAATTCCTTTGGGCGGCGAAGACATGCCACCCGTCCAGGCGGGGATGGAGCCATCGGCATTGCCAGCCCGTTCCGAGCCGAGCGGTGTCAGATCTTGGTTCAAGCGCGCCGTCTGCTCGGGCGGCACTTTGGCTTGTGCGGACATCATGGGCAGCGCCAAGAAAGCGGCCGAAAGAAGTGCCAATGCGGTGGCAGAGCGAGCTTGAGACATAATCAAATCCTGTGTTGTCTTAACGTTAAGATGTCGATGTAGCCATAAAATGAGACAGCTCGCAACGAAATTTATGGCTTTCCCGAGTGGCCAGAAAGCAAAAAGGGCGGAACCGAAGTCCCGCCCTTTCAAATCTCACACGGTAAGCTTAGCGGCCGAGACGGCGCACGTTCGCTGGTGTGTAATAGTCTGGTTCCAGACGCTCGAGGCCAGTGACCACGTTCGCAGGACGACCCGCTTTCATGCCTAGGCCCATGTAACGACCAGCCAGCAAGTCATAAATAAACTCACCACCGGTTGTCCAGCAAACCTGTGCATCGGGACGGTAATCAGGGGCTTGACCAATTTCTTGGACACGCCACAGCTCACCACGGCCATCATACATTTCGCCAGCAGTCATTTGCTTGCTGTCTTCGTCCATACGCAGCACACGCTTCGCATAAATGTGACGAGCTCCGCCTTTCAGGTTACCTTCGATAACCCACTGACGACGCATTTCATAACGCTGAAGATCTGGGTTTACGTGACCGGCTTGCAGAAGAGAATCATAATCGCTCAAAACAGCATTGTAGTTGTTTTGTTGCGACAGTTTCTCTTCAACACCTGAAACCGTCCAAGTGTAACGGTCTGGGGCGCCATTGTAGCCATCATACTGATCCGACGTGCCCATGCCATCACCATTGGTCATTGGGTTGTCATACGCAATGTTTGGCGCACGACGTACACGGCGTGTACCTGGGCTATAGGTCCAAGCTTTACGGCCTTCTTGAGCCATATTCAGCGTTTCATGTACCAAAACAACGTTACCGGCACGACGTGCTGGCGCAGATGTGTAAGCCACGAAGTAGATCGAAATATTGTCCAAGTCTTCCGCACGAGCATTTTGCGCGTCGGAATACGGGAACACGATTTCATCACGCGTGTAAGTCAGCGTGTAATCGCCACTGGCAGTTGGTGCCGTCATGTTGAAGTCACGAGCTACCCGCTCACCGCGATAGCGCAGTGTGTGGTTCCATACAACTTCGACAGCGCTGCTTGGGATTGGGAACGGCGAGGCCATAATGGCTTCGGAGATACCGTTACCGCCGTCGACAACTTTACCGACAGTCGCATTACGCTTGGCTGCCTTATAGACGAAGTCTGGATAGGTGCAGGTCCGATTGGACTTGTACACATTCAGCTTGTAGCTATCTGGGTAAGTTGCCAGCATGGCTTTTTGGCCAACAGTCAGCTGCGCGTCATACTGAGCCGCATTTGCAGCGGTAACCGTATAACGAGGCTTCTCGGAAGCAAATGGGTTTGGCAAAGCGCCCCCATCATATCCGTTCAGCAGAGCAGAACCATTGATGGCTCGGCCCGACCATGAGCTTACGCCTGATTTAGAGCCGGCTTTTTCGGCACCCATCGGGGTAAGGTCAGCGCCGAGACGAGCTGCTTGACTGGCCGGTACTTCGGCCACAGCAGCACTGGCCGCAAGGCTCAGTGTCAGGGCTGTAGTTAACAGTTTGGTTTTCATTTCGTTTCCTTCCAAAAGGTATGTTCAGATTTGAAGGGGCGAGCAACATGCACCCGCCCCCCAAAGATACTGATTAGTAAGCGTAAGACACGCTGATGCTCAAGTTGTCACGGTCTAGGTTTTTCGTCCGCTCGATGTCACCATCGTAAGTGCGGTAAGCCAAAGAAGCTTCGATTTTACCAAGATAAGTACCCGTAACGCTGACAGCTGTGGAGCTTACATCTTCACGCCAGAAGCCAATTGGGCTAGGCGAGTTACCGTTAAGTCCAACGTTGTGAACTACCGTAGGAGCTAGGCTCCAAGGCGTGCCGAACACGTTGTTGTACTGCAAGCGAGCCAAGAGAACCATGCCAGACGAGTTATCCGTCGGACGACAGAAACCTTCGGCAGATGCCAGGTTGCGATCATCGATAGACAAAATGCCGTTCAAAGGAAGATCCGAACCAGATGTGCAAGTGTTCGAAAGCGGCGTAATACCCGCAATCGGATTTGGAACACCCGCAATCGCACCCAGAGTACCTGGATCGCCACGTTCGTCTTCAATACCGTCTACCATAACACCCTGGAATTCGGTGAGCAAAATGCCCAAGTCCGCTTGCAGGAAGTTCATGACAGGGTTTGAACGGGTAAAGGTGGCCGTGGTTCCGATGTCCCAAGTGGTTGCATCATAATCGGTTGTGTAACCTTGTAGATACTTGGTCTCATCACTACATCCAACGTTTCCGAATTCGTTATTGTAAGTGCTACCTGATTTGTAAACACCTTCAAATACGCCAACCGAAGCAAAAGCACAGTTGTTAAACAGACCCGCAATCGTCAACACATCGGTGTCGAACTGCAGCGGCACTTCCGGCCGATAACTGAAATCGCCCTGAACACCCCAACCCAAAACGGTTGTGTTGAAGCTCAAGCCCATCGTTTCAACTTCTGGAAACTCAGCAAACAGTTCAAGGTTGTAATCGATCGTGACATTGGTCGCGCCTGTTGGCAACTGACCCTGTCCGTCAAATGCAGAACCATTAGATTTGGCGCCGTTCTTTTGCGCAATTGCAAGAAGACACTGCGTCTCTTGCCATTTCGCAACCGAATCATCGGCCAAAGTCGCGTCACGGCTATACCCACCTAGGGCTGCCAGTGCCGTATTCAGGTTCGCCGCCGTGGCATCGGCAACTGCATTTACAGTTGCGTTGGTCAAAAGGCCGAACGGATCGTCAAGCTTCGTGGACGTACCGGCTGCCACGCTGTAAAATTTACCCGTTTGAGCATTTGGAGCATTATCGGTTAAGCTAGCAACTAGCCCCATGCAACCTTGAGCTCCCGCACCCCGACCAACGGTCGAAGACGTCGCCCCTGTCGAGCTTACAGAAACAGCTGCTTTACCAGAGTTATAGCTGATGTAAGGCAAACGGCTGTCGCCCTTTTGATAATACAAAGCAAACTCAGTAGAGTTCAAATTCTCTGCATACCAACGAACGGCAAGGCCCATAGACTCATCACCCTCTTTGTTAGAAACGCCTTGAACATAAGCAAAGTCACCAGAATTGTAACGCTCTTGTTCTGCACTTCCAACCGTCCAATTTTGCGTTGGATCCATATTCGGGTTGCTATCGCAGTCAACCAAACCATCGACGGCTTGGAAAGCTGTCGAAAGGCTCGACGTCGTCGTGAGTCCAGCGGCTGTCAAAGCAGCTGTATCACAAGCGAACTGACGTCCACCTTGCGAGCCACCACCGATGAAATACATATTCTTCGGGTTACCCGAAGCGGTGCCTTGCGTAAAGGAGTCACTGCCGCCAAACGGTGTGCCACCGGCGTCGAGACGATATTTGTCCCAACCACCGACATAAGCTTCGAGCGAAACTTCTGGTGTCAATGCGATAGAACCGTAAAGCGCTTCAACGGGAAGCAAGGCTTCCTTAATTTCAGCACCCGGACGGCGCAAAGCTGCGACGTCGATTGGGTTAAACGATGAGTTACCGCCTGGAATGAAAGTGGCTTCGCCCCAGTTGATAACCTGTTTACCGGCCCGAATGGTAATCGGGAACTGGCCGAGATCGCCATCATACGAAACATAAGCATCGAGCAACTCAATGTTTTGCCCTGCATTGTCTTCGCCCTTGGCAGTCAGTTCACCGCCACGCTCAAACGAACCTTCGTCCATTGTCACTAAGTCGTGGAAAACGTTAACTCGAGCAAAGCCCGTGAAAGCGCCCATGCTGGCTTCAAACTCGGACGTCAACTTGATCGGCGCACTATAAAAGTCGCCACTATCAAAGTTCAAACGTCCATCATCTGTATTGATCGTACCGTCGAAATTCGGTGACGTTCCGGCGCTAGCGTGAGACACATCCTGACAGAATAAATTATACTGTAATGGATTTGCACAACTTACAAAGTCGGGCGCACTGGGAACATCTTGGGCACCAAAGCCTAAGTTACCTGGATTAATATTCCCCTTTTTGATGCCAGAACTTCCATCATTGTCCGTAGCGTCTCCTAGCGTGAAATACAGAGCCGTTTCAGCTGGTCCACCATTTGATACTGGCAGATATTTGGTTTCCCGATCTGCTATCAACATCGACGCACCCACGGATACGGTCGTATCCACTTGAATATCAATTCCACCGAGGCGTATATTATACGCACTGGCTGAGGTGGCGGCAACTAGCCCCGCACCCACAAGCGCACTCATACCGAGTAAACGCATTTTACTTTTTAAATACATAGAGCCCTCCTCAAAACGCTCCCTACATAAAAACCGTATGCGCGTACTCCCATACGCCCTTCCCATACTGGCTTTTTCA